>Ga0222713_10000063_pt1 | contig 108181 bp, 91 predicted proteins | sample C33_649DmetaG_FD_165061 | JGI IMG/M metagenome (GOLD analysis project Ga0222713, IMG submission 165061) | Estuarine water microbial communities from San Francisco Bay, California, United States - C33_649D | ecosystem: Environmental > Aquatic > Marine > Unclassified | place: USA: California...
TCGTCCGGCCGGAGCGGGCGGCAGACCGGCAGCGGTGACCCATACGTGGTCGCCCATATCAATCGCGATACCACCGAGGTTTTGCGGCCAGTCGTAGCCCGCGCCCTGACCGCCCCAGCTCGCGGCCAGAGCGCCGTCAAGCGTAAATGCCAGTATGGGCGGTGCGGCGGCACAACAATACTCAGCGCCCTTTGGTGTGGCATCGAGGCCGTTTTCAGTGCGGAGGACCATGGACGCCGCGCCGCGGTGCGCGACCCATGTGCGTCCTCCCGCATCAACAGCCAGGCCTGTCACCGATCCGAGGATCCAGTGATTGGGCATTGGTTGTGGCCAAAGGGGATCCACGTTCCACTGCGGTGGCGCTTGTGCGCTGCCGGTGAACCCGGCGGCGCCCAGCAGGACCAACGAAAGAACCAGTCGGCGCATCGTCTACTCCATTCGCCCGGTGTCAAGAAAGGTGCGCCAGTATACTACCGGCCGTGCGACCCGCGAGCTGGATGATATCGATCGTGGCGGCCGTTGCGATCGTGGCGTCGCTGCAACGGGTCTCTGCGCATGAGATTCCGGTGGACGTGACGGTACGGGCGTACGTGAAGCCCGATGGCGACACGTTGCGGATGATCGTCCGCGTCCCCCTTGAGTCATTTCGCGATGTGATCATCCCGACACGGAATGAGATCTATCTGGACCTCGAGACATCCTCCGGCGCGGTGCAGGCCGGCGCCCAGTTGTGGATCGCGCAGGGGACGCGGTTCTTCGAAGATGGCGGCGCGCTTGCGCCTGCCAGGATCGCGGCCATTCGGGTGACACTGCCCTCCGATCCGCGTTTTGATTCCTACGAAGCCGCGCTGGCCAACGTCCACGCATCGCCGCTCCCTCCCACCACCGATCTTGTCTGGACGCAGGCGCTGGTTGACATCCTGCTTGAATACCCAATCCGGTCAGACCGCTCACGCTTTTCCTTCGAGACGGAGTTCGCGCGCCTCGGGCTGCGCACGGAGACCGTCATCTACTACGTAACGCGCGACGCCGGCGTCCGCTTCTTCAGATACACGGGAAATCCCGGGCTGGTGCACCTCGATCCCCGCTGGACCGAGGCCGCGCGGCGATTTGTCGTCTCGGGCACCCAGCACATTCTGGAGGGCATCGATCACCTGCTGTTCCTGCTGTGTCTGGTGGTGCCGTTCCGTCGGTTCCGCCCGCTCCTCCTGATCGTCACGGCGTTCACGGTGGGGCATTCCGTCACGCTGGTGTCCGCGGCCCTGGGCTGGGTGCCCAGCGGCCTCTGGTTTCCACCCTTCATCGAAACGCTGATCGCGGCGTCGATCGTCTGGATGGCCTTCGAGAACATCGCCAGTGCGCCGAGCGTACGGAGACGCTGGATCCTGGCGCTGGTGTTTGGCCTGGCGCACGGGTTCGGGTTTTCGTTTGCGCTTGCGGAGTCGCTGCAGTTTGGAGGCGACCACCTCGTGATGTCCCTGCTCGCATTTAATGTGGGGGTGGAACTGGGACAGGTCGCCGCGCTCCTGGTCTTCGTCCCGTTGCTCGCGTTGCTGTTCCGTTACGCCGTCGCCGAGCGGATCGGCAGCATTCTCATCTCAGCGGTCGTGGCGCACGAAGCGTGGCACTGGATGGAAGAGCGAGGCACCGACTTCCTCGCGCACGATATCCCCACGCCCACCGCCGAGGTGTGGACGTGGGGCATACGGGCCGTCATCGCCGCGTGGATCCTTGGCGGCGCGCTGTGGCTCATCAGAATGCGCAGATGAGCAGGTGGGCAGACAGGGAGACGCCCACCCGCCCATCCATTACCTGGGCAGCCGCCAGGCCACGAGTGAGGCGGCCGTGCCGCCGCCCGTGGCATAGACGATGTACTGACGCCCCTTGTGCATGAACGTCATGGGCACCGCGCTGGTCTTGGTCGGAATCGGCAGCGCGCCGATCTGTCTGCCCGTCGCCTTGTCGACGGCGAAGAGGGCCGGGTCCGCTCCGGGAGGTCCACCGCTGCGGCCCGTGCCGTAGATCATCAGGGTCTTCGTCGTGATGACCTGGGCCTGACCGCGGCTGCCTTGCGGCAGCAGTTTGACGCCTTCGAAGAGTTTCGCGTCGGGCGAGTTCGCCTGCACGGTGGGGATGTACGTGCCGCCGTTGGCGATCCACCAGGCCTTGTCTCCGGTGTTCATGTTGTAGGCCATGATGCCGCCGAGTTCGCGCGGCTTCAGGATCGAGATGCCGGCAATCGTCGATGTGCCTGGTGCCGGAGGTCCCTCTGGTGCTGCTGCCGCCCCGCGTCCGCCAGCAGCGCCCGCGCGGCCTGCGCCAGCGCCGCGGCCGCCCCGCGCCGGTGCCACGTAGCCTGGAGGGGGTGGTGGAGCGCCGATCTGGCCGCAGCTGTCACGCGGCCCTGTGCCGCTTGCCTGCGTGTAGTCGTGCTCCGAGCAGGGATCCTTGCCGACTTCGATCGTGCTCAGTCCCGACTGTGAGGCGACGTACAGGAATCCGGTCTCCGGGTCCACGGCCGCGCCGCCGTCGATGTTTACACCACCCGCCGCACCGGGGGCGTACCACGAACACCTGTAGCCGGACTTCGCCGTGCCATCGATGGGGGATGCCGGGATGTAATACGGCCCCATCCGACACAGCCGCGCGAGTCCCAATGCGCGTGCCTTGATTTCGGGCGTGTAGTCGATGAGGTCTTCCTCTTCGAGGCCCATGTGCGCAAAGGGTTCCGGCTTTGCGGGAATCGGCTGCGTCGGCGAGGTCTTTTCGCCGGGGACCTCGCTCTGCGGCACCGGGGTTTCCACCATTGGCCAAATCGGTTCGCCGGTGGCGCGATCAAACGTGTACACCCAGCCCTGCTTTGTGGTCTGAGCGACGACCTTGCGCACACGCCCGTTCACCGTGATGTCCATCAGGTTCGGCGCCATCGGCGTGTCGTAGTCCCAGATGTCGTGATGCACCATCTGGAAGTGCCAGCGCCGCTGCCCCGTCTTCGCGTCGAGGGCCACGATCGAGTTGCCGAACAGATTGTCGCCGGGGCGATGGCCGCCGTATTCGTCGCTGAGCGGCATGCCGACCGGGATGTAGACGAGCCCCAGCTCCGGGTCCGCCGACAGCGTCGCCCACGCATCGTTTTTGCCGACGCCACGTGTGCCGGGCGCCGACCCGTTCTCCCACGTCTCCGCACCGAACTCACCCTTCTGCGGAATCAGGTTGAACTTCCACAGCTGCTTGCCGGTGCGCACGTCGTAGCCGCGGATGTAGCCGGGCAGGTTATGGATCTTCGTCGGGTAGTAGCCGTGAATCGACGAGTTCGCGACGATGATGACGTCGCCGACGACGATGCCTGGCGAGCTGTTGGCAATTTGTCCCTGTTTGGGATCGATGCCGATGGTGCCGTCGGCGCCGATGCCCTTCGCGGCGTCCCAGGTTTCGCCCGGTCGCGCCTCACGATAGGGCGCGGTATCGCTGATCACGAGCGGGCCGGGGTCGTCCACTGCGAGCGGGACCAGGGGGAAGCCGAGGCCGTCCATCAGGTCGACGACGCCGTTTTTGCCGAACTTCGGGTCTGGCAGCCCGGTCTTCGCGTCGAGCAGCGCCATGTGATAGCCCGGCGTGATGATGATGACGCGCTCGTTGGTGCCATCGGTCCAGTATGCGAGACCGCGGCCTGCGAACTGGCGTGGCGCCTTCTGCCAGCGAATGCCTTCGTCGAGGCGCCACATCCACAGGGTCGCGCCGGTCTCGGGATCGATCGCCGTCGCGACGCGCCGCGTGCTGGCCACGGTGAAGAGCCGGCCGTTCGCGTAGAGCGGCGTCGTGCGGTAGTACTCGTCGGCGCCGAACGTGCTGGCGCTCCACTGCCAGGCCTGTTCGAGCGACTCAAAATTGGACGCGTTGATTTGATCGAGCGGTGAGTAGCGGGTGCTCCATGCGTCGGCCCCCCAGAAGCGCCACTCACCGGGCACATTGCCGCGGACGAGATTGGTCGGCTGTGAGGAGGCTGTGCCTCGCGTGGTCGTCGCCACCACACCAACCACCACCAGCGTGCATGCCACGACGACTCCCGTCGTGCGACGTTTCCAGAACCGCTCTCTCATGGGGCCTCCCAATCCGGACTACGGAAGAATATCGATCGCGATCGCGCGCAAGAGCTTACCGTCGGCCGGCAGGTCCACGCGACCCGTCGGCATCTTGTTGAGTTTGAGCAGGTAGGCCATGACGTCGGCATATTCCTTCGCCGTCAGGCTGCCGGGGTCGTTCTTCGGCATCTTCTCCTGCAGGAAGTCGAGGAGTTCCCCAAGAGATCGTCCCTGCCAGGCCAGAAACACGGCACCCGTGTAGGTCGCGGGCGGGTGACACGAGACACACAGACTCATGTACAGCGCTTCTCCGCGGGTGGCCTGCGCGGCCGTGTACACGCGGCCCTTGGTCGTTTTTGCTGCGGCCGCCTGGCCGATGCCGTCAACGCTCGTGGTGACGGCCGTCAGCCAGAGTCCCACGGCCGTTGCCGCCACCATCCCGAACCGGTGCTGTTTCACTGCCGGCCGCCTCCGCGTCCGTCGCGTCCGGCCCGTGGTGGCGCCGTGGCCCCGCGGTACTGCGCGATCGCGGCATTCACTTTGAATTCGATCCCCATGCGTCCAATCTCCGCTGTCGCCTTCGACGGGTCACCCGACACTCCGGAGTCGGCTGGACCGCCCCATGGAATCATGCGATCGCGCCGGATGCCGGCCTCACGCACGTGCAGCATCTGCGACGTGTCGCTGATGCCCGCATGGCTGCCGATGACCCCATCGTCATACCCGAACTGCGCGAGCATCCAGGCGCGGTAGTGTTCCCGTCCGCGCTCATAATAGTCGGTCAGCGAAACGACAGTGATCCCTTCGGCCTTCCATTCTTCGGTGAGTGCGGTGGCGACGGCGGTCATGCCGGCCTGATTGCCGCCGCTGTCGCCGATGAACAGGATGTGCGTAAAGCCATGGGCCTTCAGGCTGCGGGCTGCCGCGTCGAGCAGGCGGTCGTAGGCGGGGGAGGGCAACGAGATGGTGCCTGGACCCGCGCGATCGGGATTCCCCTCGGGCACGTACTGAATCGTCGGCGCGACGAGCGTCCTGGTCAGCCGACGCGCCATCAGGTTGGCGGCGTGGGTGACGATGTAGTTATGTTTGCCGAGGATCATGTGGTACCCGTTCTTTTCGGTGCCGCCGGTGGGGATGATCACGGTCGTCGTGCCCCCGCTGATCGCGTCGCGTGTTTCCTCCCACGTGAGCTCCTCGATGAACACGGTATCGGGCGGCGTGTTCGGCGAGATGCCGGCTGGCGCCGTCTTCGCGGTTGGCGGTCGCGGACCCGCGTCGGCCACTCCGCCCGCGCCACCGGCCCCTTGTCCTCGCCCCCCTCGCCCTGCGCCGCCTGCACGCGCGGCCGGGGGCTCAGCGGGTTGCAGCGTGCCGGCCATCAGCCCTTTGATCTGTGCGACGGCGTTGTCGATCTTGATCCGCACGAACACTTCGCCGAGTTCAGGCGTGGCCTTGGTCGGGTCGCCTGACACGCCTGAGTCTGCATAGCCGCCCCCGGGCGCGATCTTCGCCGGGCGGACGTGCTTCGGGTTGACGAACAACATCTCGGAGGTGTCCTGGATGTTGGCGTGGTTGCCGATCTCCGCCGCCGGGATCTTGAGGCGCTCAGTGATGTAGGTCCGCTGGTCGGCGTGTGACTTCGTGTAGTAGTCGTCGATCCAGTACGCCCTGGCGGTGTCTTTCCAGAGGTCGTTCAGCTGCGCGGCAGCCGCCCGCATGCCGGTGCGGTTGCCGCCTGATTCGCCAAGAAACAGGACGGTGGTGAATCCGCCAGCCTTCAGGCTCCGGCCGGTGTTGACGAGCAGATCAACAAAGCGGTCCTCGGGCAATGTGATCGTGCCGGGCTTGCCCATGTGGCCGCCGGCCGTCTCCCAGCTGCCTTCGGGCACGTAGGTGATGACGGGGGCCACCAGCGTGCGCCCGACGGCGCGGGCGATTTTGTCCGCCGCGTACTCCATGACGAACTTGTGTTCGCCATCCACCATGTGCGGGCCCTTTTGCTCGGTGCCTGCGGTGCCGACGATCACCGTCCGGGTGCCGGCCTGCACGAGGTCCCGAACCTCCGCCCAGGTCAGATCTTCAAGAAATACCGAGTCCGGGGGCGTGCCGCCAGGGCCGGTGGGGGGCAGGGTCTGGGGGCGTTGCGCGGCCCCCCACAGGGGCTGTCCCGTCGCCAACACGAGGGCCAGACCGAGGCCTGAGAGCAGAATCGAGGAACGCACGGAGCCTCCTAGGGGCTGAAATTGGCGGAAACCGCGCCCATTGTAGGGGATGCCGTGGTCGTTCGGACGTCTGGATTTTTCGGGCCGAATCCGGTGTATATTCACGCGGATTCCAGCAATACGGGCCCTGAAGACACCGGAGATCAGCCGATGACCGTGGCGAGGTGGGTGGGAGTGTTTGGCGCGGTGTGTGGCGCGACGATGGTCGCGGTCGCCGGTCAGGGTGTGTTCGTGGCCGCCGAGCGGCCGCTGACGCCTGAATGGGCGCGGCCGGTGGCGTCGCATCTGCCGGTGTCGATGCCTGCCCTGATGGATCCCGATTCGATCATCCAGGACTATTGCGTCGACTGTCACAACGACGTGATGCGATCCGGCAGTCAGTCGTTCGAGAAGTTCACGATTGCCGACACGGTGAAGCATGCGGCGACCGCCGAGCGGATGATCCGCAAGCTGCGGGCCGGCATGATGCCGCCTCCGGGGACAACGCCGCCGGACGCGGCGAGTCTGCAGGGGCTCATCGACGTGCTCGAAACCAAACTCGATGCGGAGGCGGCCGCCAATCCCAATCCCGGCCGCCGGGTGTTCCCGCGGCTGAATCGTGCGGAGTACGCACGGTCCGTGCGTGAGGTCCTGGCGCTGGACGTGGATGCCGGTCAGTGGCTGCCGCTCGACACGATGAATGCCAACTTCGACAACATCGCGGACGAGCAAATGCTGTCGGCGACGTTGCTTGAGGCGTATCTCAATGCCGCCAGCGACATCAGCCGCATGGCCGTGGGCGACCGCGCGGCTGTGTCGCTTGACCGCATGTACGCCAACACGACGTACGCGTCGCAGCACCCCTGGGATCACGTGGACGGTACGCCGTTCGGCACCCGTGGCGGCATGGCGGTCAAACACGTATTCCCGGCAGACGGCGAGTACGTGATTCAGGTCAATCTCACCGGCGGCGCAAACGCACGACTGGAAGACGTGGATGTCTCGATCAACGGCGAGCGCGTGGCCCTGATCAAGTACGAGACCCAGCCCAATGAGTCGCAGGACGGTCGTGGCGCGATTCCGATGAGGACGGATCCGATTTCGGTGCGCGCGGGGCAGCATCTGGTGGCTGCGGCGTTTGTGCGCAAGTCCGACGGCCCCTATGAAGACCTGATTCGTCCGCACGACTGGTCGTTCGCCGGTGCCGGCACGGGCGGCGCCGGTGTGACGACGCTGACCCATGTGCGCGACCTGGTCGTGCGCGGTCCGCTGCGTGTGACCGGGCTTTCGGAATCAGTGAGCCGGCGTCAGATTTTTACATGTCGTCCGACAAGTGCGGCAGAGGAACTGCCCTGCGCGCGGTCGATCGTCGCGCGCGTTGGCGCGGTGGCCTATCGTCGTCCGCTTGAGCCGCGCGAGGTGGACGCGCTGCTGCAGTTCTACTCGTCGGGCCGGCAGCGCGCGGGGTTCGAGGGCGGCATCCGCGAGGCCGTGGAAGCGGTCCTCGCGAGTCCGCATTTCATCTTCCGTCTCGAGCGGCAACCCGAGCGTGTGCGCCCCGGCGCCGTGTATCAAATCGGCGATTTTGAGCTGGCGTCACGGCTTTCGTTTTTCCTCTGGGGCGCGCCGCCGGATGAGACGCTCCGTACCGCCGCGGCCAGGCGCGAATTGACCGCGCCCGGCGGCCTTGAGAAGCACGCGCGGCGCATGCTCGCGGATCCCCGGGCCGGCGCCCTCGGCGAACGGTTCGCCGCGCAGTGGCTGCGCCTGCAGGATATCGACAAGGTCCGTCCTGATCCCAACTTCTTTCCGAACTTCGACGAGATGTTGTCGAAGGCCATGCGCACCGAGACGATTTCGTTCTTCAACGATCTCGTGCAGCGCAATGCCAGCGCCCTCGACATCTATCGCGCGGACTACTCCTTCCTCAACGAGCGCCTCGCGCGGCACTACGGCATTCCCGGCGTGGCGGGCAATCACTTCCGCAAGGTGCTGTATCCGGATGACCGACGCCAGGGCGTACTCGGGCAGGGCGCCATGCTCGTGCAGACGTCCATGGCGAACCGCACGTCGCCGGTGCTGCGCGGCAAGTGGGTGATGGAGGTGCTGCTCGGCACGCCGCCTCCGCCCGCTCCCGCGGATGTGCCGCCGCTCGAAAACACGAAGGAATCCGCCGACGACGGTGCGACGCTGACGACACGCAAGCGGATGGAAATGCACCGTGAAGATCCGGGCTGCCGGTCCTGCCACCTGTTCATGGATCCGATTGGCCTCGCCCTCGACAATTTCGATGTGGTCGCCCGCTGGCGTGTGCGCGAGAACAGTGTGTCCCTCGATACACGCGGCGATTTCTACGACGGCACTCCGGTGTCGACACCTGGGGAACTCTCCAGGGTGTTGCTGAAGCGTCCGATTCCGCTGATGCGGACGTTGACCGAAAACCTCATGGCCTACGCGCTGGGCCGCCGCACGGAGTACTACGACCAGCCGGCGATTCGCGCAATCACCCGATCCGCCGAGGCCGATGGCTATCCGATGACGACGTTGATTCTCGGCGTCATCAAAAGCGACGCGTTCCGGTCCAGCCGTGCCGAAGCGCCACCCGATGCCAGCACGAACCCTTCCCCCACTGGAGGACGGCGCTGACCGCGCCGCAATCAGGAGCTCACGATGTCATTTCTCACTGGTAAATCGCTGCCACGCCGGACGTTCTTGCGCGGAATGGGGGCCACTGTGGCGTTGCCGTTCCTGGATGCCATGGTGCCCGCCGGCCTGAGCCGGGCCGCGCGCGCCGCCACCGCGCCGACACACACGCGTCTCGTGTGCATCGAGGAAGTGCACGGTCTGGCCGGCTGCAACGGCATCGGCGCGAGCAAGTTCCTGTTTGCGCCTGAGCAGGTGGGGCGCAACTACACCCTGGTTCCGGATAACCCGTTGAGCACCCTCGACGCGTTCCGTGATTACACGACCATCATCAGCAACACGGATGTGCGGATGGCGGAAGCGTTCTCGGCGCCTGAAATCGGCGGCGACCATTTCCGTTCCAGCGCCGTGTTCCTGACGCAGTCGCACCCGAAGCAGACACAGGGCTCGGACATCTGGGCCGGCACGTCACTCGACCAGAAGTACGCGAAGAAATTCGGACAGACCACGCCGATGCCGTCGATGCAGTTCTGCATCGAGAACCTCGATCAGGCCGGTGGCTGCACGTACAACTATTCGTGCGCCTACACCGACTCGATTTCGTGGGCGACCCCGAACCAGCCGCTGCCGATGATTCGTGATCCGCGTGTGGCGTTCGACATGTTGTTCGGCGCCGGCGGCAGTGCCGAGGTGCGCGCCGAGCGCCGCCTCACGCGGCGGTCGATTCTCGACTGGGTCCACGGCGAGGTGAGCACGATGCGTGCACAACTCGGCCACTCCGACCGGCTTCGCCTGGACCGATACCTTGAGCACATCAGCGAAATCGAGCGCCGCATCCGGATGGTGGAAGCGCACAACACCAGCGGCGAGACGCGCGAGCTGCCGGACGCTCCGGCGGGTGTGCCCGACTCGTTCTCCGAACACATGAAGCTCATGTTCGACCTCCAGGTGCTGGCGCTGGAGTCCGACATGACGCGCGTAATCGCGTTCAAGACCGGTCGCGATGCGTCGAGCCGCGTGTTCCCGGAAAGCGGATCTTCGCAGCCGTTCCACCCCGCGTCACACCACGGCAACAGCGAGGCGCGTGTGCTGGAGTTCAACAAGATCTGCAAGTACCGCACGGCCCAGATGGCCTACTTCCTGGAACGGATGAAGGAATCGGTCGAGGGTGACAGCAATCTGCTCGACAAGACGCTGATTATGTGGGGCTCGCCGATGGCCGACCCCAACGTCCACAACCATCGTCGCTGTCCGCTGGTGTTGTTTGGCCACGGCAACGGGATGCTCAAAGGTGGTGTGCATCTCAAGGCCGAAGACGGCACGCCGATGGCGAATGTCATGCTGACGCTGTTGCAGAACCTCGGCATGGATGACATGACGTCGTTTGGCGACAGCACCGGAACGTTTTCGCTGGCGTGATCGGGGATTCGACTATGACAGCAGTTCGCCGATTCACTGCGCTCCTGGTGGTGGCGCTCGTTGGCAGCGCCGCGGCGGTCGCGACGACGGCAGACGTGTCGCCGCAGGCGCAGAGAGCCCCCGTGGCCGACGCCGCCCGCCGTGGCGATCTGGCGGCGATTCGAACGCTGGCCGGCCAGGGGGCCGACGTGAACGCCTCTCTCGGCGACGGGATGACGGCCCTGCACTGGGCGTCGGAGCGCGGCGACGATGCTGCGGTGACGGTGTTGCTGGCGGCGGGCGCTGATGTCTCGGTGCGAACCAGAATCGGGGACTACACGCCCCTGCATCTGGCGGCGCGTACCGGGAGCGGGGCGGCCGTGGCTGCGCTGCTGGCGGCCGGCGCGCGGGCGGACGTCGCCACAACCACCAGCGGGGTGCAGCCGATTCACCTGGCCGCTGGGTCCGGGAGCGTGGCGGCAGTGACGGCGTTGCTCGACAAGGGCGCGGGCATCAACGCGCGAGAAAACGAATGGGGACAGACGCCGCTGATTTTTGCGGCCGCGGCGAACCGCCCCGAAGTGGTCCGTGCGCTGATCGCCCGTGGCGCGGACGTCGCGCTGAAGACCAACGCACTCGATATCAGCCGTTTCTCCACGGAGGCTCGCCAGGCGCAGACGTTGCAGCGCAGTATCCTGCGCGCCGCGGTGCCGGCCGGTGCGGAGCCGAGCCCCAGCCAGTGGCAGGCGTCAGTCGAAGCGGTGCGTGAGTATTACGCAACCGGCAAGTTACCCACGCCACCCGCACCGGCGGCACCGGGTGGCCGTGGCGGAGCTGCAGCCGCGCCCGGGGCGACGGCCACGCCGGCGGCTCCCGCAGCCCAGGCCGCTCCACGCGATGTCAACGAAGACGGTCCGCCTCCCAACATCGCCGCAAAGGGCGGCCTCTCGGCACTGCATCATGCCGCACGCCAGGGGTACGTCGACGTCGCGGCGGCACTGCTCGACGCCGGCGCGAGTCTGAACGACAACACCGGGGATGGCCACAGCCCGCTCCTGGTTGCGCTCATCAACGGCCAGTTTGACGTGGCGATGGAACTCATCAAGCGTGGCGCCGATGTGAACATCGCGTCCGACAGTCATGGAGTCACGCCGTTGTGGGCGACGATCAACGCCCGATGGCAGCCGCGGACGCGGTTTCCGCAGCCTCAGGAGATGGACGCGCAGCAGGCCGACTACCTGACGGTCATGACGGCGCTGCTCGACAAGGGCGCGGATCCCGACGCCCGCATCCGGGTGCATCCGTGGTACATGGTCTACACCGACTGCGGCAACGCCAACTGCGGGCTGTCCAATTCCTCCGGGGCCACCGCCTTCTGGCGCGCGGCGTACGGGCTGGATGTGGACGCGATGCGCCTGCTCGTCGCCCGCGGTGCTGATCCGACCGTGCCGACGATGGCGCAGCGCGCAGGCGGTCGCGGTGGTGGCGCAGCACGCGGCGGCGGCGCGGCTGCGGCCGGCGCCACACCGGCCGCACCGCCGCTCGATCCGTCAGGTCTGCCCCCTGTGCCGTTCGGCGGCCCCGGCGTCTATCCGCTGCACGCTGCGGCCGGCGCTGAATACGGCGAAGGTTTCGCCGGCAACGCCCATCGTCACAAGCCGGAAGGCTGGATGGCTGCGGTGAAGTACCTGGTGGAGGAAATCGGGGCTGACGTCAACGCCCGCGACAACGACGGCTTCACGCCGATGCACCACGCCGCCGCGCGTGGCGACAACGAGATGATTCACTACCTGCTCTCGAAGGGTGGCGATCCGCTCGCGGTCAGTCGTCGTGGCCAGACGACGGTGGATATGGCGAATGGCCCGGTGTCGCGTATCTCACCGTTCCCCGAGACCATCAAGCTGCTCGAAGGTCTCGGCGCCAAGAACAACAACCGCTGCCAGAGTTGCTAGCGTTTCACCCGGTACGATCCGTCCTCAAGGCGTTCGCGGAACGTGTTGTGGCACTGTGCGCACATGGGCTGAATTGTTGAGGCTGCCTCTTTCGCGGCGGTCCAGTTGTTGGCGGCCGCGCTTCTGGTGACTGCCTCCACGGCAGCGACGGCTTCTCCGGCCCAGCCTTGCGCCTGAGCGACGGACCGTTTTGCGAAAAATGCGCGCGTCTCGGCAAAGAGGTCGCGGAGCTTTGTGCCCTGCGCCTTCACGATCGCGGCGTCGGAGGCCTCGATGCCCTTTCGCAATTCACCGAGTGTCGGGTTGACCTGTTTCATCACGGCGTCAAAGGCCGCCTCTTCGGGCGTGACCGGTGGAGGCACAAACTTCGCGAGTTCGGTCATCGTGCCGTCAACCACGCTCGTGGCGAGCACCATCGGACGTCCCTGGTACCGTGTGAGTGCATCGGCCGGAAGGTCGAGCGTGTACCCCTTGGCCTTGGCCGCAATCGCGGCCGCGTCGAAGCGCATTGCCTCGCCGACGACCGTGATGTACTCGCCGGGCCTGGGGTGGATGTTCAGGTTCGGGGCAATCACAAGAATGTCGACCGGGCCGGTACCCTTCGGATTCTGATCCATCGAGAACGTCGTCTTGGACACCAGGCTTTCTACCGTGGCGTACACCGCGACGACTTGCCCGAGATAGCGATCAGGCTGGGCCGCCAACGACGCAGCCGTCATCGGCACGAGGTTGGCGGGCGGAGCCTGCTGGGCCCGCACCATCATCGTTGCTACCAACAGCACCACGGACGCCGAAACCAGGACACGTGTACGCACGGGAACTCTCCTCTGAGGTGGGCCCATCATAGGGGAGGTTGGGCAGGGTTGGGTAGGGCTAGGTCGGGTTGGGGCAGGTTGGGGGTAGCGCCGCCAGCGCCGCGGCGTGGCAGGCGCGGCCGGCTTCCACGTCGTACACGATGACCGGCAGCAGTTCGCCGCGGATGCGCTGGGGGCTGCGGCGGGCGTACTCCATCAGGGTGCGGGCGAGAGCCTCCCGCGACGGCAGCGGGCTGTCTCCGCCGTGGGCGCCCGTGAGCAGGTCGCTGTAGGACACCGTCCAGGCCTCCTCGCGGAAGCACGCATCAATGATCGTGCCCTTGAGCACGTTGTGCGAAAAATTGAAGAACCACGCGAGCGGCGAATAGGTGGCCGTCGTGGGGACCAGCGCTTCGAACGTTGGCCGCAGCTCCGGCAGGAGCGGCCGCAGGCGGTCGGCGAAGTCGCCGTGGGCGAGCACGGCCGCCGTGTCAGCGGTGAGGCCGCCCAGTAGGGCCTCGGTCAGCTGCCGGCCCCATGGAGAGGCGCGTTCCGCCGACGTCATGTCAGTGAGTGCCTTGAGCACCTCGGACATCGCCCAGTGCAGCCACGGGTAGTCCGCGACGTTGTCATCGCGCATCTCCGTGGTCTGGCGGCCATAGGTCGCGAGGAACCCGAATCGCAGGTGGGCTCCCATGCTGGCCGCATGCCCGAGCGCGACCGCCAGACGCACCGGTTCGGGCAGGAGGCGCACGCGCTCGAGGAGCAGGGTGTACCCCTGTTCGCGCGGCTCGTAGTGTGATGTCGCGATCAGGATCAGGGTCTCGGCATCATGGACAAACGGCTGGCCGCTGCCGTCCGGTCCCTGCAGCAGGTCGAGCAGCCGCGCGATGGTGTCCAGTGCGGCCGCGGGATCCTCTTCATCCCAGATGCGAAGTGCCATCAGCGAAATGATGTGAAAGAAGTAGTAGTCAATGAGGAGGCCGAGCACCACGGGCGACGTCGGCGCGTCGCGCCTGGCGGCGCGCACGAAGTCGAGCACGTCCACAGGGATGATTTCCTTGTTGACGTGATCGGCAATGCCGTCCCAGTCGTTCAGGGCGTGAAAGCCCTCGCGACGGGTGGTCCCATCCGCCGCCGCGATGCCCGTCGTCAACGGCACACTGTGGCCCTGCGCGGTCCAGACGTGTGAGCGCATCAGGTGACGCAGCCCGCCAAGTGCTTCGTGTGCTGACGGTCGATTCGACAGCGTCGCTGCAACCGCGCGCCGCATGGGGCCTTCGAGAATGTCCTCCACCTGTTCGGCAAGAACCTGGAAATTTGTAGGGGGCACCTCCGGGGATCTTACACGACGGGTCTGGTACGCAGGGGCCGCTGAACTGCAGCGGGCCAGGTGGCGCGCTCAAGTTCAGCGCGCCCTGCATGTTTCTCACACTGAACTGCCTTACCATCTCTCCCCATGGTGAAAGACGTGCTGGCATTGGGGGCCCGGTATGACGGGTTGGGACCACGGATCACGCGGGCGTTGGCCCACGCGCGCACAACAGAGTTTGAATCGTGGGCTGACGGGGAGTACGCAGTGGATGGCACCGCCGTCAGGGCGCTGGTACAGCGGTATCGGTCCAAACCTCTGACCGAGGGACGCTGGGAGGCGCATCGGCGGCACATCGACCTCCAGATGGTCGTGGCAGGCGAGGAGCGGATCGGCGTCGCACCGCTCGGCACACTTGACGCGGAACCCTACGACGAATCCCGGGACCTGTTGTGGCTGTCAGGTACCGGCGACTTTCTGACGCTGCGTCCTGGGGATTTTGTCCTCCTGTGGCCGGAGGACGGGCACATGCCGGGCATTCAGCTGAGCGGCCCTGTCGACGTGCTCAAGGTCGTCTACAAGATCGCGGTGGACTAATCTCCACAAGGGCGGGAAGAAATGAGGGCTGGCCTGGGTCTCAGTCCCCGGCATGAGCAGCCGATTGTCCGAGCACCTGGAGGATTGCGTCCCCGTACTGGGCCACTTTCGCGGGGCCCAGTCCCGGCACGTCGAGCAGGGCCTCGGCCGACCGTGGCCGGACGGCGGCCAGGGCAGCGATCGTCTTGTCGTGGAGGATGACGTACGGCGGCATGTTGCGGCGGGAGGCCTCCGCGCGGCGCCAGTGCTTCAGCGCGTCGACAAGGCCTCCATCGGGCTCGGCCTCAGCCACCACGTCGCCACGGTCCCTGGCCGCTTTCGGTGCCTTTCGGCCGCTCTTTGCGCGTTTCACCGTCACGGACGGCACCAACAGGTCGAGTGTCTCCACACGTCCGGCCATGACCTCACGACCAAGTGTGGTCAGTCTCACTGTGCGGTACATGTCGGGCGAACTCGCGACGGCGCCAGCGCCTTCGAGCGCGTCGATCCATTTTTCCACGATGCGCGGGTCATGCTCACGGAGCAACCCGGTCGTCGACAACGCGGTCAGCGCCGGCGGCAAATCGTCGAGCTGCCCCGTGAGCATCGCTGCAATTTTCCGGCGTCCCCAGCGTTCACCTCCGCGCGCGATCCCCGACAGGATCTTTCGCACGTGCAACAACTGGTCCGGATGCAGCGTCGTCCGCCGCTGGCAGTTGCCGCACGTCTGACAGTCCGCTCCGGCAGCCGGGTCGCCGAAGTACCGGAGGATCGTGTTGCGCAGACATCCCGACGCATCGGCGTACGACACCATGCGTCGCAGTTTCTTTCGCTCGAGTTCGGTGCGGTGCTGGAGTTCCTCTGGATCGAGCGGCTCCACGGTGTCCGCGTCTTCTTCGGATCGTCGTTCGATCAGGAACTCGCGCGTCTTCACATCGGCGTAGTTCCACAGCAACGTCGCCACCGCCTGCCGGCCGTCGCGGCCCACGCGGCCGACTTCCTGGTAGTACGCCTCCAGGGATCCCGGGATGTCTTTGTGTACGACGACTTCAAGATCAGGGCGATCGATGCCCATGCCGAAGGCGTTAGTCGCACAGACGACGGTGAGCGAGCCGTCGGCGAAGGCTTCCTGCACACGGGTGCGCTCCGCATCACTCAGGCCCGCGTGATATGCCGCGGCGGCCAGACCCGCCGCGATCAGGGTTTCGGCGGCGTCCTCCGAGCTCTTGCGTGTGGATGCGTAGACAAGCGCGCGTCGACGACCGACAAGCTGCGGCAGCAGATCGCGTTTTTCGCGGTCGCCGCTGACCGGTCGCACATGCAGTTCGATGTTCGGCCGATCGAATCCCGAAACGAACACCTGCGGCGCCTGCAATCCCAGGAGGCGCACGATGTCGTCGCGCACTTCGGGTGTGGCGGTGGCCGTGAACGCGAGGACCGGGGGGCGTCCCGGCTGGCCGTCGCTGCGCCGGCAGGCGTCGGCTGCGGGCGCGAGGCGGCGGTAGTCAGGCCGGAAGTCGTGTCCCCACTCGGAGACGCAGTGGGCTTCATCCACCACGAAGCGCGACACCGGCAGGTCGCGAAGGATCGAGATGAAGTGGGACGACGCCAGTCGCTCGGGTGCCACGTACAGGAGTTTGACGGCGCCCGCGCGAACGGCCGCGATCGTGTCGCGGCGTTCCTCGGCCGTCTGCATCGAGTGCAGCGCGGCGGCACCGATGCCGCGGCGCACGAGTTCGTCCACCTGGTCCTTCATCAGGGAGATCAGCGGCGAGACCACCAGGCTCACGCCGGGGAGTACGACGGCGGGGAGCTGAAAACACAGCGACTTGCCCGCGCCCGTCGGCATGACCGCAAGCAGGTCGGCACCGGCCAGTGCGGCATCGACGACGGGTGCCTGCGCGGGCCGGAAGGCCGCGTGGCCGAAATGGGTATGAAGAAGGGAGTCGAGATCGCGCATGCCGTTCATCGAGTGTGACAGATTCGTGGGAACCGTGGTGAACGTACAGCCAGCTCGAGCCGTATGCACTGGCAGGATGAGCCACCGGATTTCACGTTTCATGGTGCTGTGTGCGCTGCAGGCGTTGATGATGTGGCTTCCGGTGCGCGCACAGCAGGCGCCGACGCCTCAGGCGCCCGGGTGCATGGTCACCGGCAAGATCGTTGGAGGCACGACCCCGATTCCCGGTGTGTCTGTGACCGTGCGTTCCGGCGGGCGCCTTGTAGCGGCGACGTCCACTGCGGTGGATGGCACCTATCGACTCACGGTGCCGGTCGGCGCCACGTACCAGCTGGTCGTGGAGATGACGGCGTTTGCACGAGGCGACCGTGAGTTCGTCGCCGGGGCTGCACCGTGTGCCGTTGCTGCGGACTTCGCGCTCGTGCTCGCATCCCGGGTCGCCGGTGCGGCACCTGCACCATCTACACCACCCACACCACCGGGTCGCTCCGGCGCTCCTGTGGCCGGGCCTCAGGGCGCGCGGTTTGCCACGCTGGGCGTTGAAGCCAACGCCGCAGGTGCTGCGGCTCTGGAAGTGACGCCGCCGGATCGTCAGGCAGAACTCGCCGCGCTCGCGATGTTGCCCCCGGGATTCACGACCGAAATCACCGAAGCCGTGGCGATCAACGGCAACATGGCCAGCATCGATCGCGGCATGATGAACGATCGGCTCGGCGCGATCACCAGGGGCGAATTTGATCCCGCGACGGGCACGTTCGCCGGCGGACTTGATCCCACGCAGGAAGGCCTGGGTCCGGCCGGGTTCGGTCCCCAGGGTGGACGGCAGGGTGGTGGCCCTGGTGGCCGAGGAGCCGGCCCAGGCGGGCGGGGCGGCGCGCCCGGTGACTTCGCGATCGGCGGCAGAGGCCGCGGCCAGAGTCTCTTCCAGTTCTCGTCCAACTACAGCTTCAGTGGTTCGGCACTGAACAGCGACCCGTATCAGCTCCGTCCGGGATCGCCGGTGACCAACCAGCCGTACAACCGTCAGAACTTCGGGGCCACGGTTGGTGGGCCGGTCATCATTCCCGGCGTCTACAACGGTACACGTCGGACCAACTTCACCGCGACCTATGCCGGCAATCGCGGCGCAAATCTGTTTGACCAGTACGCCACGGTGCCGACGGCCGCACAACGCGCGGGTGACTTCTCACACTTGTCATCGCCGGTCATCAATCCGGCCACCGGCCGGCCGTTCCCAGGCAATCAGATTCCGCAGTCGTTGATGAACGCGGGTGCGCTGGGACTGCTGCAGTTCATTCCGCTACCGAATCTCGACGGCACCAGCCGCAACTATCACACGGTCACGACCACCGATTCGTCGTCGGATTCAATCACCCTTCGGGTGACCCATGCCTTCACCCAGGCTGCGGCCGGACGCGGGGGAGCGGGCGGACGGGGAGCCGGAGGAGGCGGCCGGATGGGTGGTGCGGGTCGTGGCGCAGGGCAGACCATGGTCAACATGACCGCGCAGCTGCAGTACCGGCGCAACAACAACGAACAGAACAACGTGTTACCGGCGCTGGGTGGCCGATCGACCGGCAGCAGTTTCACGGTGCCCATCACGCTCAACATTTCGAAGAACCGCGCGCAGCACGCGATTACCGTGAACCTCTCGCGCACGACATCGACGACCGCGAATCGATATGCGTATGTCGACGACGTCGCCGGCGCGGTGGGGATCGCCGGCGTATCGACGGATCCCTTCACCTGGGGGGTACCGACGTTGTCGTTTTCCTCCTTGTCCAGCGTGCGGGACGTGACGCCGAGCCGGCGTTCGGATACGCGGCTTGCTGTCAGCTACGGGTGGACGAAGCCGTTCCGGGTGCACACGCTTCGCATCGGTGGCGACTTCCGGCAGGACTGGTCGAACAGCCGCACGGAGTCGAATGCCCGAGGCGCGTTTACCTTCTCCGGTCTCTACTCAAGCGGATCCACGACGGTGCGCGGCGGTGGATATGATTTCGCCGACTTCCTGCTCGGCATGCCGCAGCAGGCAACCGTGCAGTACGGTCCCGGCGACGTGAAGATGCGTGGGCGGTCGTTCAGCCTCTATGTGCAGGACGACTGGCGCAGGTCGGCCAACCTCACCTTCAATCTCGGCATCCGGTACGAACTCATTCTGCCGTTTGTTGAAACCAACGGGCAGATGGTCAATCTCGATGCCGCGCCAGACTTCACGGCTGTGGCCCCTGTCCTCTCCGGCGGGACAGGCCTGTATTCGGGCGTATTTCCGGAAGGCCTGCTCCTCGCCGACAGCAACAACATCGCACCGCGTGTCGGCTTTGCGTGGCGAGCGGCGCAGGGCACGATCATCCGCGGCGGGTACGGCATCAGCTTCAACGCGGGGTCGTACGCCGGCATCGCACGCAACATGGTCGGCCAGCCTCCTTTTGCTCTCACGAACACGGCAATCGGAGCGCTGGGATCGCCGCTCTCGTTGCTCAATCCCCTCGCGACCGCCACGCCGGATGAGATCACCAATGACTACGGCGTCGAACGTGATTATCAGCTCGGTCTGATCCAGACGTGGAACATGGACATCTCGCGCGACCTCACGCAGGTGTGGAACGTCGGCGCGAACTACACCTACATCCGCGGATCGAACCTCGACATCCTGCGCGCGCCGAATCGTGGCCCGAACGGCCTCCTGATCGACGGCGTACAGCCGTTCCTCTGGCAGAGCGATGAGGGCTCCTCGCGGGCCCATGCCGCCTCGTTCCGGCTTGCCCGTCGTCCCGTCCGCGGTGTCGGCGGCGGCGTGACCTACACCTGGGGCTACGCCCGTGACAACGCGTCGTCCACCGGCGGCGGCACCGTGGTCGCGCAGGACGACAGGAACCTCGCGGCCGAGTGGGGACGATCGAGTTTTGACCGGCGGCATCAGCTGTCGGCCAACCTCAATGTGGAACTGCCCTGGGGGCCGGGGCGCCGCTGGCTGACTGAAGGTGGCGTGTTGGCCCGGCTCCTTGAGAGCTGGCGCTTCACCACCGCGTTTACCTGGCAGTCCGGCACCCCGCTCACCGCGCGCATTGTCGGCGCCGCCAGCAGCGTGGCGCAAGGCGTGAGCGGCACCCTGCGGGCGAACTACACCGGCGCCGAGATCTCGCTCAGCAATCCAACGATTGACCGTTACTTCAACACCGCCGCGTTCACGATTCCTGACGCAGGCACGTTCGGCAATTCGAGCCGGAACATGGTGGTGGGGCCTGGCAGCCGGCAGCTGGACGGCCAGCTGTCACGTGACCTGAGGCTCGGCGGGACACGTGTGCTGAGTGTGCAGCTCAACGCCAACAACATCCTGAATGTCGTCAACTACGCCAACGTGGACACGGTGGTGAATTCGCCGACCTTTGGCCAGATCACGTCGGTGCGGCCGATGCGATCGATGGTTCTGAATCTTCGCTTCCGCTACTGACGCGGTGAACGGGTGTCATGAAATCACAGGGTATTCGCTTACTCGCAGCGGCGACCATCGCGCTGCTCCTCATGCCGGGGGCTCATCCCGACGCGCAGCAGGCTCCCGTCTTCCGCGCCAATCTCTCCATGGTCTCTGTCGATGTGGTTGTCCGCGACCGGGCCGGCAACATCGTCCGTGGCCTGACCGAGAAGGACTTCGAGATTCGGGAAGACGGCCGTCCGCAGCAGGTGCGGACGTTCATTTTTCAGGAAATCTCGGAGGCTGCGCTGGCAGCGACATCGGTCGACCTTCTGGCTGGAGTCGAGGAAAAGGTGCTGCAGTCCACGACTCAGGCGGCCGCCGCGCCGGCCACGTCCGTGGCGCCGGCCCCGATGCGGTCCGAAGAACTCGCAGGCCGTCGCCTCGTCATCCTGCTGTTCGACACCAGTTCGATGGCGCCGGAAGACACGCAGCGGGCCGTGGATTCCGCGCGGGAGTTCGTCTCGAAAGACATGACCACCGCCGACCTGGTTGCTGTGGCGACCGTCAGTTCGTTGCTGACAGTGCTTCGCGACTTCACCGCGGATAAAGCGCTGGTGACTGAGGCACTGAATCAGCTGGCTTACTCCGAAGGTACCGACGAGCCGCCACCCAGCGCGAGCACGGCTGCGACTGACGATGCGGCTGCTGCGGCGACGGAAGAGACGGTCGCCGAGGTCGAGGCCGCCGAACTTGAGATGTTCAACAACGACCTTCGGCTTCGCGCGTTGCGCACGCTGGCCGAATCGCTCGCACCGATCGAACAGAAGAAAGCGATTCTCTATTTCAGCGGCGGCATGGCGCGCAGCGGGCAGGACAACCAGGTCGAGCTGCGGTCTGCGATTAACGCGGCTGTGCGGTCGAATGTGTCGATCTATCCGATCGATACACGCGGGCTGCAAGCCGTCGTGCCCGGAGGTGATGCCCGGCAGGCGAGCGGTCGCGGGCAGGGGATGTTCAGTGGCCGGGGCATGGCGCAGCAGTTTGCGCGGCTGTCGGCGTCCCAGGACACACTGGTGTCGCTGGCCGCTGACACCGGTGGGCGCGCGTTCACCGATTCCAACAACTTCGGCGAGGCCTTTGCCCGGGTGCGCCGCGACATGTCGGCGTATTACCTGTTGGGCTACAGCAGCACCAACACGACGAAAGACGGTCGCTTCCGCCGCATTCAAGTGCGTGCGCTCAATTCCGAGTACCGCGTCGAGGCGCGGGCCGGCTATTACGCTGATCGCGACTTTGCGCACACGTCAAAGGGTGACCGCGAGACGTTGCTGCAGGAGCAGTTGATGGCGGCCGTCTCCATCACCGACTTGCCGGTGATCGCGTCAGCGTCTTACTTCCGTCTGGCCGCTGACAAGTACTTCGTGCCGGTGGCCGTGTCGGTGCCGGGATCGGCCGTGCCTGTGACTGAAGGCCTCAAGGAAATCACCCTCGATGTGCTCGCGGTGATTACCGACGAGCGCGGCATGCCCGTCGGCCGGTTGCGGCAGACGATGAAGTTGCCGGCGGGAACCGAGAAGACGCTCGCCGGGAAGCAGATCCTGTATCAGTCGGGCATGACGTTGCCGCCGGGACGCTTCGCCATCAAGGCGGTCGTCCGCGAGAACGCAACGGGCCTCATGGGCTCGTTTGAAGCGCCCATCAACGTGCCGCAGCTGCAGGCGCAGCCACTGAAGGTCAGTTCGGTGGTGCTCAGCACGCAGGTCCAGCCTGCCACAGGGAAGTCAGACAACCCGCTGGTTCGCGACGGGGTGCAGATGATCCCGAATCTGACGCACGTCGTGTCGAAAGACCAGAGGATGTTCTTTTATTACGAGGTCTACGACTCGGGCGCCACGGCTGGCCGCGGCGTTGACGTGCGCACATCCCTGGCGTTTTACAGGGGCAAGGTGAAGGTGCAAGAGACGCCGGTGATCACGCGGTCCGTGGTGGACGTGGCGAATCGTCAGGCGACGTTGTTCCAGTTCGAGATTCCCGCGGGCACCTTCGAACCCGGTCTGTACACGTGTCAAATCAACGTGATCGACGAGGTCTCCGGCCGGTTCGCGTTTCCACGCATGACGTTCTACGTGCGGTAGTGCGCCGTGTTGGCGCGCTGCAACCCAGCGCGCCCTACGACTCCGGCATGTAGGGCGCACTGGGTTGCAGGGCACCGTCGTGGCGTCCAGCGCGCCGACGCATCAGCACCGCATACATCGTCATCGTCGTCACCAGGCCTGGCAGCGTGCCGCCGATGGACGCGCATGCGTGGAACACGATGACGCCGGCGACCCATGCCACGAGGCCGGGTGTTGACCACGCGCGGCGGCCGGCCGGCGTCGCATAGAGGTCAGGCACGTGGGTGGGCACTCTGAGCACGAGGAAGTGCGCGAGCAGCAGACCGCCGATGGGGACGAGGCACGACGCCAGGATCAGCGTGAACGACGCGAACTGTTCGAGCCAGCCCATCGAGAACAGACCGAGCACTGCACCGATGCCGCCGATGAGCCAGACGCCGACCGGGCCACTGAGCGTCGGTCGCAGGCTCTTGAGCGCGAGCGCCGACATGTAGATGTTGACGAAGTTGGTGGTGAGCGCGGCCGTGGCCACCAGGAGCGCGCCCCACACGCCCAGACCGAGCGCGGACACCATCACGCCAGGGTCGGATGACCCTGCGACAACCGATGCGACCAGACCGAGCGGCATGAACCACAGCGACGTAAGGGCGAGTCCGAGAAACACGGACCATCCGGCGGCGCGCGGCGACCGCACGAAGCGCGGATAGTCGGCAAACATCAACAGCCACGACGCCTGATAGCCAATGACGATGTCGAGGCCGCGTGCGATGTCGGTGGCAGGCACCGGGCCGGTGGGCCAGTTCAACTCCGGTGCGCGCAGCACGGCAATGGTGAACACGGCGCCGGCGGCCAGGAGCACGGGCACGGCAACGCGGTCCACAATCGCGGCGACGCGTGGTCCTCCCAGCACGATGACGGTCGCCGCCAGCCCCAGACCAACGCTCCACATAGCCGTGGTCCCGATGCCGGTCATGTGAGCGGTAATCGACGCCGCGATGACATTGTTCAGTGCAATCCACGCGAAGTTCGTGACGAACAGCAGCAGTGCCAGCGCCTGTGCGCCGCTCACGCCCAATGCGGCGCGTGTGGCGACGATCGAGGGCACGCGCAGCCGTGAACCGGTTGGAGCCAGAAGGCCGGTCAGCAGCGAGCCGCCGATCACGCCGACTGCGATGGTGCCGAACGCCGCGAGCGCAGTGAACGTGGGCGGCAGGCTCGCGCCAACCTGGAGCGTGGTGGCGACGATGTTGGCGCCGACGAAAATCAGGAAGAGGTCCAGCGGAGAACTGGTCTGGTCCCGTGCGGCGATTGGCTCAAGGTCAACCGGCTGCATCAGCGGGCCGCTCGGAACAGAGGATCTGCCGATGCTTCGAGCACCCAGCGCAGTCGTTGCGGATAATCCCGCGGCAGGCCGTCAATGAACGCGCGGACGGCCGTTGCGGTGTCTGCGGATTGATGTCCGCCAAGCGTGGCGTCCGCCCAGCGCTTCGGGAAGAAAATGTCGCCGGTGTTGCGAATCTCGAGGACCAGTGCCAAGGCGGGCACCACGAGGTGCTGCATCTCGGCCGCACGCAGGGGATGGTGCAGATAGTTCATCGCTTCAAGCACCCAGGCCTCGCGGCGACGATTGTTCACGTCTGTGAAGCGCTCGAACACCGCCTCACGCGTCGCCAGGTCCGCCGCCACCGCAGGTCGCACGAACACGAACCGCGCCTTGCGGTCGGGGTTCTTCAGCCGCGCTTCCTGCTCGTCGAGGACGTCCACCCCACGCAGGGCCAGTTCCATCGCGAGGTCCGCCTCGTCGTTTTCAGAGAATGGAAGTCCAGCGATCACGACCTCCTTGCGCCAGACCTGCGTGAGCCACTCGACCGCGGCAGGTGTAAGCGCCGTGTTTTTTGCTGCGCTGAACCAGACACTCTTGCGGGAGACATCGGTCGCCCGCGCGAGGCCCGCGCGGAACAGGGGTTCGAGTGTCGCGGCCACGGCGAGCCGTTCGGCGGCCGGCGTGAAGCGCCAGAAGATCGACTGCAGGTATCCGAGTTGTCTCGAGAGGTTGAGTTCGTCGCGTTCGGTCACCACCGCCTTCGCCAGCGCATCGCGAAGCACCGCCGGGGGGACGCGTCCTTCGAGCATCGACTCCCACAACGTGACCAGTGCGGCACCGCGGGTCAACGGGTCCGCGATGACAGGGAGGTCCTCGGCCAGGCGGACCAGCATGTCGGCCGGCAGCACGAAGTCTCCGTAGCCAAGGCCTCCACCCGTGGGCAACACCCACCGCGCACCATCGGGCGTGATCGCCGAGGTGTGCGACACGGCGGCCGTGCCCGACTGTTCAAGCGACACATCAACACTTGTGGCCCGATCGCCGCTGCCGATGACCAGCGAGAGCATCTGGGGCCAGACGAGGCCACGACTCATCGGGTCCTCGCTCCGCACGTGCACACTTGTCGTGCCTGGTACCGGAGTGGTCACATCCACGTGCACACGAGGACGGCCGCGTTCCTCCACCCACGCGCGGCTCCACGCAACCAGGTCCACCGGCGTGCGCCGGTCAAAGATGGCGATTAGGTCCGGCCAGGTCGCGTTGCCCATCGCATACGTCGAGAGGTACTCGCGCAGTCCCTCGCGGAAGGCCTCCTCACCCATGAGCAGCTCAAGCTGGCGCATCACGATAGGCGCTTTCTGGTAGATGATCGCGCCGTAGAGTGACCCCGCCTCGTTCAGGTTCGCCAGCGGTTGCCGAATCGGGTTCGCACCCGCAGTCCGGTCCACCTCATACGCGGCCGGGTAGTGCGAAAAGAGGAAGCGCAGCGGATGGTTCACCTCGGGGAACGACGGATTCACCATCTTTGCCGCCATGAAGTTGGCGAAGACTTCCTTCATCCACACGTCGTTAAACCAGCGCATCGTCACCAGATCGCCGAACCACATGTGGGCGGTTTCGTGGGCGATCAGGCTCGCGCGGCCAAGGCGCTGGTTCTGCGTGGCGGATTCATCCAGAAAGAGCGAACTGGCGTTGTAGAACACGGCACCGGCATGTTCCATCCCGCCAAATTGGAATGATGGAATGAGGACGAAGTCGAACTTGCCGAACGGATAGGGAATCGTGGTGTAGTCCTCGAGCCACGTCAACGCGCTCGCGTGCAGGTCGAAAATCGCCCCCAGATTCCGCTGCACCTTTGCGGAATCCGTCTCCCGATGGAACAGCCGCATCGTCCTGCCCGCACGCTCGGCCGTCTCGATCTGGAATTTGCCGGCCGCGAACGCCACCAGGTAGGTTGGCAGCGGCTCGGTCCTGGCGAAAATGATCTGCGTGCGGTCCGCAGAGGTGATGCGTCCGGTTTCCGTACCGTTGGCGACGGCCGACCAGTCGCTCGGGACGTTGAGCGCCACCGCCCAGCGACCCTTGAGGTTGGGCTGGTCGAACACCGGCAACGTCAACGACGCGCGCGCCGGGACAAACAGCGTATAGAGCAGCTCGTCCTGCCGGTTGAGCGCCTCATCACCCGCGACGAAATCAAACGCGACTGAGTTTTCCGCATCGGCCTGCAGCAGGCCGGCAGGCACGACCAGGTGCCCGTCTCGCGCGACGACGTCGGTTGTCACGACGCCGTTGACACGGGCGGCGAGCAACTTTTCGGCGGGCTGGGCAAAGTCAAACGCGAGGTCGGTGTCCGCGTAGGTCAACGTGAAGGTGGCCGTCAGGCTGCCTCGCACCGGTTCCGACCGTACGGCTGGAATGGTGAACGACGCCTCATACGTGAGGTCGCGCACGCGTTCGGCTCGGTCGTTGGCCATGGCTTCGGGGATACCCGGGCCGATGAGGGACGCCGGCGTTGGGCTGATGGACACGTAAATCACTCCCGCGAGGGCCCCAAGTGCGACGAGGAGAGGAAGAAGACGACGCATCCCGAGATTCTATGGGGTGTGGCATCCTGTGAGCATGGATGAATGGGCGAACAGACTGAGCCCGGAGCAGTACCGGGTGTTGAGGGAGTGCGGAACCGAACCGCGGTGGTCGAGCCCGTTGAATCTTGAGAAGAGGGCGGGAATCTTCAGGTGCGCCGGCTGTGGCAGTGCACTGTTTCCGTCTGATGCCAAGTTTGAAAGCGGGTCCGGCTGGCCCAGTTTTTACGACGCCCTGCCTGGAGCAGTCACCATGCGCACCGACGAGAGTCACGGTATGGTGCGCACCGAAGTCGTCTGCGCGACGTGTGAGGGCCATCTTGGCCACGTCTTTCCGGATGGCCCACGGCCCACCGGCCAGCGTTATTGCATGAACGGCACCGCGTTGTCGTTTGAACCGAAGGAATGAAGGTACACGAGTCATGACACATACCGTTTTGGGAACGCCTATCGACCAGCCTGTGGGGCCGGGCCAGGAAGAGGCCGTGTTCGGCATGGGCTGCTTCTGGGGCGTGGAGCGCAAGTTCTGGCAGCTGCCGGGCGTGATGACGACGTCGTGCGGGTATGCCGGTGGGACGCGGGAGAACCCCACGTATCAGCAGGTGTGCACAGGTGCCACCGGGCACGCCGAAGTCGTCCGTGTGGTGTTTAATCCGGCGGTGGTGAGTTACGACGACCTGCTGCGCGTGTTCTGGGAAAACCACGATCCGACGCAGGGCAATCGGCAGGGCAACGACGTGGGTACGCAGTATCGGTCTGTGATCTTCACGTACTCGCCGGCGCAGCGTGCGGCCGCCGAAGCGTCGCTCACGGCCTATCAGGCGCGACTGGCCGAGGCGCGATTCGGCCCGATCACCACAGAGGTCGCGGATGCGCCGCCCTACTATCTGGCCGAGGAATACCATCAGCAGTACCTCGACAAAAACCCGAACGGCTACTGCGGCATCGGCGGCACCGGCGTGACCTGCCGATGATCGGAGGGCTCCCCGGCCGCACGTTTCGCTGGCTCTGGCGCCTGATACCGTACGGTGCCAGGCTCCGCATGATGCCCTGCGTGCTCGACAGCCTCACTGAGGTCGACAAATTCCGCCTCGGGTATCCGACGATGGAAGGCCTCCTACGGACGATGCGCGCCAACGGGTGCCGGCCAGGGGGGATTATCGACATCGGCGCGAACATCGGCAGCTGGAGCCGCATGGCGCGATCCGTGTTTCCAGGCGTGCCGCTGATCATGGTGGATGGCGATCCGGCGATGGCCGCGCCGCTGCGCGCGACCGTTGACGCATTGGGATCACACGTTGGCGCAGTGTCCGCGCTGCTCGGACCTGATGTGCGCAGCAACGTCCCCTTCCACGTCGTCGGGACCGGCTCCGGGGTGTTGCCAGAGTTGACGACGTTCAGTCGCGACGTGCGGCATCTTTCGATGACGACACTCGATCAGGTGGTGGAGGGGATGACGCAGGCGGCGGTGGCTGCGCCGCTGTTGATGAAGCTCGATGTGCAGGGCTTCGAACTTGAGGTGCTGCGCGGCGGAGCCCGGACGCTGGGGATGGCCGAAGTGGTGATTCTTGAGACGAGTGTTCTTCCCTACAACCAGGGGGCTCCCACGTTTGAAGACGTCGTGGCGTTTATGCGCATCGCTGGATTTTCAGTCGCCGACTTCTGCGGCCAGTTCCGGCGCGAGACCGATCACGCGTTGTATCAGACCGACGTGGCGTTTGTACGAACCGACAGCGCGCTCAGAGCCCCGAAGAAGTTTTGGGTGACCGAGCCCTGATTCAGAACTCGATCAGGAATCCCACCGACGGAATTCGTGGGATGAGCTTCTCGGTGTAGGCGACGGCCTCGCGGCTCGGCAGGCGGATGAACCCATCGGCTTGCCCGAGGTTGCGGCGGCCCAGGGCATTCACCACCTCGGCAAACAACGTCAGCCGCCGTCCCTTGATCGCCAGCGATCGACTTGCGCGCAGGTCGAGGCGGACGTACCACGGCAGGCGCACCGCGTTGCGGGTCTCGCCTGAAAACAGGCGCGTGGTATCCCCGGTGAAATATCCGACGATGGGCACGTTGCTGCCGAGGCGGAGTTTGGCGTTCACCGCGGAGCGCCAGGACAGGCGCTGCTGCAGGAACACGTTGATGGTGTGGCGCTGGTCGTAGTCGCCATCAAACGTCTCGAGGCTCACGCGGTCTTTGTAACGCGTGTGGGCCCACGTGTAGGCGATCCAGCCGGTCAGTCCCGCTGCGCCGGGCGACGCAGACCGCTGCAGCACCACATCCACGCCGCGGCTGGAACCGTCGAGCCGCGAACCTGCGATCGGAAATGTCGGTGCCGGACGGAAGGCCCCGTTGACGATCCGTTCTTCACCCAGTGGGCGCAGGATGTTGTGCTCCTTCCGGGTGAAGCCGGTCACCTGGAACCGCGCCCGGCTGCCGAGGCGAACGTCAATGCTGGCGTCCACGCCGCGTGCGCGTTCGGCGACGAGCGGTTCGGGGGCAGCGGTCATGGCTTCAAGCGGTGGCAACTGGCGTGCCGCACCGGCACTCGCACGGACGGTGACACGGCCGAGCCGATGTTCCGCCAGTATCCACGGGGCGAGCCAGCGTGAGTCGGGGCGGTCAGCATCGACCGCGCGCACACCGGCGACCAGGCCCGAACGTGCACCGCGCCAGGTCACCTGCGCCCATGACGACAGGAGCTGCCGGTCGTCGACGATGGTGCGACTGGCGGTGTGCGTCACCGACGCCCCGGCCACACGAAAGCGGGCGAGCATCTGGTTCGTGTCCGTCCGTTCGGCACGCGCACCCGCCTCCACCAGCCACTGCGTGCCCATCGCGCGCGACACATCGCCGCGCCACATGCGCGTGGTGGTCGTGCCGCGACCCTGCACCTGACTGCGCATGCCTGTGTTGGTAAAGCGACTGGTCGTGATCGACACGCGCTGGCCGAGCGTCAGATGGTTGCCGGCGTACCGCCACGCCAGCGACGCCAGGCCGCCAGTGGATACGGCCTTGTGCAGACCGTTGGCGATTGACGTCTCCGGCTCGCGATACACTGCCTCACCGCCTGTGAGCACAAACTGGATCTGTTGACGCGGTGTGAGGTCCCACGTCCACTTGCTTTGCGCATCGGTGAAACCGATGGTGCTCACAATCTCCGGCTCCAGCTTGCGAATCAACCAGTCCACATAACTCTTGCGCGCCGTGAACAGCCACGCGCCCCGGCCGGTCGCTCCGAGCGGCCCCTCGAGCACAATCGCCGCGCTCGTGCCGCTGATGGTGCCGCGCACGTGGGTGCGGTCCCGTGATCCCGACCGCAGCCCGAAGTCCAACGTGGCGCCAATCCACTCGCCGTGGCGTTGCGGATGTGGCCCGGAGAACAGGGCCGCGCGATCCAGCACGTCGGCGTTCACCATCGCCAGCGATCCGGTGTCGTCGCGTCCACGCACCGCATGCAGCAGCAACGGCGACGGCGTGTCGTCAATCACGAGCCCCACGTGGCGAAACGCCGAGCCCCGCACCGAGAACTCCGCCTGGAAGTCGTCACCCGTGACGACGCCCGGGAGTCCCTGGATGGCGCGCATCGGATCATCGGTGGCGATGCCACGCAGATCCTGAATCGCCGCCGATCCCAGCGTGACCTGCGACGAGATGCCGACTTCTGCGCTGCCGACCTGTGCCGCGGCGACCGTCACTTCCTCCTGATACGTCCCGGTGCCTTCCGTCATGGGAATGGTCAAGGTGACCGGGGTGCCGGCCACGGTCGTCAGACCTCGCCGCACGAAGGCGTACCCGACGGTCGACACCGTGACCAGATACCGCCCGGCGGGCACGGCCGCGAAGACCACCGTCCCTGTTGCATCGGTGTCGCCGGTGTGGAGGTCGCGCGCGACGTTGTCGGCCGATTGCAGCTGTACGCGCACGCCCGGGACCGGGGCCTGTGTGCGCGCATCGATCACGGTGATGCGTACCGCGTCCGCGCCGAGCGCGGCGCTCAGCCACACGGCCAGCGCGACGAGGATCATCCAGCCTCCACCGGGTCATCCCGCATGTCACGTCGTGTATCCGGCCGCACCTCGGGAATGGGAGGCGGCGCGGACAGATCTCCACCGGCCAGCAGTTCATCGGTCACGTAATCGAGCGCCGGCCCATCGGTCCGCGCCAGCAGTGCCTCCAGCGGCGATCGCGGGTTCTCGAGCACTTCCCGCTGTTGCATCGTCGGCCACGTGCCGTCGGCGCGGCGGGGAACGTAGCGGCACCAGAAGCCGACATGCCAGCGCAGAAAGTCGCGCACCCGTTCGCGGCCGTAGTCGTCGCCGCCCCAATGCGACAGGGCGAGTTCCACGTAGCGCCTGTACAGCGTCACACGTTCGCCGGCAGTGATCTCCCAGTACCCGTCGGTGATCTCGCGAAAGATCCACGGCTTAATCAGTGCGCCGCGGGCAGTCATCACAGCCGCGCAGCCGGAGTGGGTCATGTGGTCGTGGAAGTCGTGCGGAAACAGCACGTCACCGTTGCCCACCACAGGCACCGGCACCGCGGCGGCGATTTCCGCGATCGCCGCCCAGTCCGCGGGGTGCCGATACCGGGCCTCGCGCGTGCGGCCGTGCACAAACACGCCGTCCGCACCGCCATCGACGGCGGCTTTCGCCAACTCAAGGTAGTTCAACTGGTCGGCCTTCCACCCAAGCCGAATCTTCACCGTGACCGGCACCTTGACTGCGGCCTTCATTGTTTCCACGATGCGTCGCACACGACCGGGCTGGCGGCCCAGCGCGGCACCGAGGCCCATCCGCGTGAAGTGATCGATCGGGCATCCGAGATTGATGTCGATGAAGTCCGCCTGGCGGGACTCCACCAGCGCCGCCGCCCACGCCATCTCCTCCGGCTTGTTCCCGGCCAGCTGCACACCAAACACCGGTTCGCCCGGTGCGCGACGGATGAGTGCGAACTCGCTGCGCTTCCGCTGCTTGAGCCTGCGGGCCACCACCATTTCGCTGATCAGGACGCGCGCGCCCAGTTCCATGCAGAGCAACCGGAAGGGCAGATTGGACCCCTTGGTCATCGGCGCCGCAATCAGGGCGCCGGACACGAGGGACGAAAACGAGGTGCCTGTGGACATACGTGTATTGATTATTCTCTGAAGGTGATGCTCCAACCGCTGCCAATTGACGACCATTTGTCGCGCATTGCCGGCGCACTGGCCACTCATCGCGCGGGGATGATCGTCGCATCGCCAGGCGCCGGAAAGACGACGAGGGTGCCGCCGGCACTTGTTGGTGACGGTCCCGTGCTCGTTCTGCAGCCCCGCCGGGTCGCAGCGCGGTCCATTGCCCGGCGTATTGCTGAGGAACGTGGATGGACGATCGGTCGCGAGGTGGGCTGGCACGTCCGGTTCGACAAGCGCGTGTCGGCGGAGACGCGCCTCACGGTGGCCACGGAAGGTGTTCTCACGGCCATGCTGCATCAGGACCCGTTGCTGACCGGTATTCGCACGGTCGTCCTCGACGAGTTTCACGAGCGGAGCATCCACGCCGACCTTGGGCTCGCGCTCGTGAAGCAGGCCTGGATCGCCCGCGACGACCTCCGCATCGTCGTCATGTCCGCGACGATCGATCCTGGGCGCATTGCCGCGTATCTGGGTGGGTGCCCCGTCATCACGGTGCCGGGGCGCCAGTTCGCGCTCGACGTGACGTATCACCCGGGCGTCTCTGTGGCGGAGGCCGCTCGTCGGCTCGCGGGTGCCACAGCCAATGTTGGCGCCGTGCTGTGCTTTCTTCCTGGTGCCCGGGAGATTCAGGATGTGGCCCGCGCGCTGCACGCAGTGCCGTGGCCGGTGCTGCCGCTTCATGGCGGTCTTGAAGCCGACGAACAGGATCGGGCCTTGACGCCTCCAGTCGGGGGCGGCGCGCGGATCGTGCTGGCCACCAACCTTGCCGAAACGACGGTGACCGTGCCCGACGTGACCGCCGTCGTCGATGCGGGGCTCCATAAAGTTGCTCGCTACGATGCCGGCCGCGCCCTCGATGCCCTGGTGACGGAGCGCATCTCGAGGGATTCCGCCGACCAGCGTGCCGGTCGCGCGGGGCGGACGCAGGCCGGTGTTGTCTACCGGCTGTGGGACTCGCGCGATCGGTTACGGCCGCATCGCGACCCGGACATTGTGCGGATCGATCTCGCCGGGCCCGTCCTTGATGTGGTGGCGTGGGGTGGTGATCCCCGGACCTTCGACTGGTTCGACGCACCGCCTGCCCATGCGCTCGAGGCCGCCATGGCGCTGTTGCATCGCCTTGGCGCGATAGACGCGAATGGCCGTTTGACCCGTGACGGTCGAGAGATGCGACGACTGCCACTGCATCCGCGACTCGCGCGACTGTTGATGGCCGCCGGGGGCGACGTTCGCGCGGCCCGCGTCTGCGCGTCGCTGGCGGAAGGCGTGCGCCTGCGCGCGGCCGTTGCCGGGGATACGCGCGAGTCCGACCTTGACGTCTTCGGGGACGCCGCCGCCCTCCCGCCGCACCTGCGTCAGGTCGTGCAGCAGCTCACGGATCCGCGGGCCTCACCGGTGAGTGATGAGGATCTGCGGCGGGCCGTCCTTTCGGCGTATCCCGATCGCGTGGCGCGCCGGCGCAGCTCCGGCAAGGAGTCGTTGCTGCTGGCGTCCGGATCGGGCGGTACGCTCGCCCGCGAGAGCGGCGTCCGGCACGCAGACTTCATCGTGGCGGTTGAGGTGACGGCGGGAATCGCACCAGGGGCGGAAGCGCTGATTCGTCTCGCCAGCGCTGTTGATGTGGAGTGGCTGGTGCCGACGCGCACCGAGGTGGTGCATGAGTTTGTCGAGGCGACGTCGATGGTGCGCGCCCGGCGGGTGGAGTGGTACGACGCGCTCGTGTTGCGCGAGCGGGCGGTGTCTCCCAACCCCGACGCCGCCGCCCGGCTGCTCCTCGCTGCCTGGCATCGTCGTGGTCCATCCGAGCGCGACCTGCGGCTCCTGCGCCGGCTTGAGTTCGCCGGCCTCACCATCAACCGCGAAGCGCTGGTCGCCGCTGCCGTCTCGTCGGCGACCCGTCTGGACGATGTGCGACTCACCGACCACCTGGCGGGCCACGTCCGTGCTGATCTCGATCGGCTGGCACCCGACGTGCTGCGGGTCCCGAGTGGCCGCGAGCATCCGCTCACGTATCGCGCTGATGGCGGCGTGGAGGTTGCGGTGAAGTTGCAGGAAGTGTTCGGGCTGGCCGACACGCCCCGGCTGGGCCCGCGTGCGGTGCCGGTGACCTTCACGCTCCTGGCGCCGAATCAGCGGCCGGTCCAGGTGACGCGCGACCTGAAGAGTTTCTGGGAGCGCGGATACCCCGAGGTGCGCAAGGAACTGCGTGGCCGCTATCCGAAGCACCCGTGGCCGGAGGATCCCTGGTCGGCACCCCCGACTTTCCGTGTAAAGTTGCGAAAGTAATGAGCCGGAAGCATCAGAATGCCCTGCGGGAAAGCCTGCGCGCCTTCATCGCCGAGCGATATCCATTCGGACTCCCCGCTGTTCTCGGCGCCTTCGACGCACTGAACGGCGCCGGTCTCCCACGCATCAGGACGCAGCTCCGCAAGGTTCTGCCGGACGCAATCCGGACGCATCTCACCAGTCACGCGTCTCCAGGGGTGGAAACGATTCCCGGCATGACCAGTGACATCCGCGCCGTGCAGGCGGCGACCGAACTCATCGACGCGGTGGACGGCTTTTTCTGCCGTACGACGATCGCGCAGAGCCTTCGGGACGACGAGCGAGTGGAGATGTTGCGCGGCATGGCGCTCACACGCGCCGTGGACAACCGGCTGAAACAGTTCTTCTCTGGCGGGGAAGTTCGGTATGGGGCTGCGTCGTTTCAGGGCAAGGGCTTCCGCTCGCTCGGACAGGAAGCAGTGTACGCGGCGGCGTTGCGCTTCCGGCGCGGCTCCGCGTATCGCACGGCGAATGGCGAGTGGCGCGGGGACGTGGTCGCGCCGCTGATTCGCGATCTTGGCGTGGCCCTGGCCATGCGCGGTGATGGCGAGGCGGTGCGCGCCGTGCTGAGCGCGCAGATGGGCAAGGCGGGCCCACCCATGGATGGGCGCGATCTGCATCTCGGCGACTTCAGTTGGGGGGTATTGCCCGCGTCGGCGCCCCTCTCCATCAGCACGTTGACGGCCGCGGGGATGGGGTTTGCGTTCGCGCAGACACAGGCCGAGCGCATCGCGGTGTCGTTCATCGGCGAAGGCGGGTCGTCGCTGGGGGAGTGGCACGAGGCGATCAACCTGTGCGCGGCGCGGCGACTGCCGGTGATCTTCTGCCTGCAGAACAACCAGACGGCGTTGTCCACGCCGGTGCGGGATCAGTCCGCAGTGCGCGTGTTTGCCGACAAGGCGGTCGGGTATGGCATCCCGGGACTGACGATCGACGGCACGGATCCCGAGGCGGTGATGGCGGCGTTCACGTGGGCGGCCGATCGCGCGCGCGCCGGCGCCGGACCGACGCTGATCGAAGTGGTCGCGATGCGGATGTGCGGTCACGCGCACCACGACGACATGTTGTATTTGGGCAAGGATCCGCAGCTCGGGTGGGATTACCCGCCGCTCGCGCCGCAGGGGTACGCCAACCCGGAGCTCTACGCGTTCTGGAGTGAACGGGATCCCATCAAATGCTACGCGCAGCGCCTCATGGCGCGCGGCGTGCTGACGGAGTCCGGCGTGGCGGCGATCAAGGCCGAGGTCGAAGCGCTGGTCGAGGCCGAAGCGCAGGCGGTAATCGCGGCGCCGTGGCCGGACCCGGCCGCCGTGACGGTCGGTGTCTTCAAGCACGATCCGGTCGATCGGCGGCGCGTCGAGGTGCTCGATCCGGCGGTGCGTCGCCAGCGTGCGCCGTCGACGACCCCGCTGCAGGTGGAGGCCGCGCCCGCGTTCGACAAGAAGGGCACCACATTCCTCGAAGCCGTGATGCTCGGTGTGGGGGACGCGCTGCGCGCTGATTCGCGCACGTTTGTCTTTGGTGAAGACTGCGGCGGCCAGTACGGCAATGCGTTCCTGCTGTTGCGCCCGCTGCTGAAGGACTACGGCGATCGCATTCTGAATGCGCCGCTCGCGGAAGGCGCGGTGCTCGGCGCGTGTGTCGGGGCCGCCCTGGCGGGACTGCGGCCGATCGGCGAGATTCAATTCAACGACTTCGTCGCGACCGGCTTCAATCAGCTGGTGAACAACGCTGCGAAGATCCGATATCGCTGGGGCGGGGAAGTCCCGATGGTGGTGCGCATGCCGTGGGGTGGATTGCGCCATGCCGGGCCGTACCACTCGCAGAACACCGAGCCGTGGTTTTATCGCACGCCCGGCCTGAAGATCGTGTGTCCCTCCACGCCGCACGATGCACGGGCGTTGCTTGCCGCCGCGGTCGCAGACCCCGATCCCGTGCTCTATTACGAGCACATCGCGCTGTACCGTGACCCCCGCGTCAAACAGTTGATCGATGAGGGCGCACCCGCGCCGCTGCCTATCGGCAAAGCGGCGCTCCGGCGGGCGGGGCAGGACCTTGCGATCATTTCGTATGGCGCCTATGTGCACGTCGGGTTGCGCGTTGCCGACCGGCTGAGTACCGACGGCATTCAGGCCTCGGTGCTCGACCTGCGCACGATTGCACCGCTTGATCGTGACGCCGTACTGGCGGTCGCGCGCCAGACCGGCCGTGTGCTGATCCTGCAGGAGGACTCCAGGACCGGCGGCATCGGTGAGTCCCTCGCGGCGATCATCCAGGAAGACGCGTTCGAGTGGCTCGACGCGCCCGTGCGCATCATCGGTGCGCTGGATACGCCGGTGCCGTACTCCCCGCCGCTCGAGGACGTGTTCCTGCCTACCGAAGCCGACGTGGAGCGCGCGGCCCGATGGCTCGTGCAGTACTGATTCGACGCGCGGTGTGGGGGCTCGCGTGTGTGAGCCTCGCGTTCGGCGTCTGGCGATCCGTACAGCCTGACGCCCTCGTCGATTTTGACCGGGTCGTCGAATGGACGCGCATCCTGGCCGACGGCGCGTCCCCCTACACCCTCGCGCAGGAGACCGACTATCCCCCGTGGGCGCTGCTGACGCTCGCGCCGCTGCTGTTGGTGCCGGCATCGCTGCAGTCGTCGATCTGGATCGGCCTCAATCTGCTTCTGGCCGTGGTGGTGGCGCGCACGCTTGTGCGGACCCTCGATGCCCCCAGGGACACCCAGCGCCTGCTGCTCGGCGTCCTCCTGGCCGCCTCGTGCTTTCGTGTGCTCGGGCAATTCAGTCTGCTGTCGTTTGCGTGTGCGATTGTCGGCGCGCGCCACCCGTCCGTGCTGACCGGCGGCGTGCTGCTCGGGCTGGGACTGATGAAACCCCAGGTGGGCGGAGCCATCTGGCTGGCGCATCTGCTGATGGGGGACTGGCGTCGCGTCGCGATCGCCGCTGCAGTGCCTGCGGCGCTGACGCTGGGGGCTGCCGCCGCAGGCGGGATCGGACCGGTCCAGCTTCTGATCGACTTCGCCCGTGTGCTCGAAGCCGTCCATGGGGGGGCCGAACGGTTCACCGGCCACACCGAGTTGGAAGGATGGCTCGCACCGTGGTTTCCGGCCGTGACGACGGTGGCGGGCGCGGCGGTGATTGGACTGGTGTTGATCACGCCGGCCGTGGTGGCCGGCTGGCGCCGTTGGGCGCACTGGGCGCCCCCGCGTCAGTTGGAGCTGTATGCCCTGTGCGGGGTCGTGTCTCTGCTGGCGACCCGTCACTTGTCGTACGACTTCCTGCTTCTCCTGCCCCTGCTGGTGGCCTGGGGCGCCACACCCAGGCGGCCGGCGTGGGGGGTGACAGCCGTGCTGCTGATTGGGCAGTTTCCGGGCTGGTGGCGGCGGGTCTTCGAGCCGATGGGTTGGCCGGAGTCGCTCGGTCTTGTCGTTGAACTCGATCGACTGTTGTGTGCCTGGGTCTTTGGCCTCCTGACGTGGAGTTTAATGAGACTTGATATGACAAAATAGTCACTTCAGCTGTGACTGAAAGGGCGAAGCTACGTCAAAGCTGTCATACGCTGGAGATATTCCTGGCGCGAGCCAAAGCCCAGCAACCACTCGTTGAGATCGACTTGAGATCGAAATGACACAGAGACTGTTCAGGATCGCGGCTGTCGCACTGCTGACAGTGGTGGCAGCGCCGGCAGCGGCGCAGGATTGGTCACGACCGGATCCGAAGGCCGAACCGTGGCGCGACGCCCGGTTGCGGATCGGCCCGCTGTTTTTTAATCCCACGTTCCAGATCAAGGACCTCGGCGTCGATCAGAACGTGTTCAACGATGTCCCTGGAGCGGAGCGCCGCGACCTCACGGGGACGCTGTCGATGACGTCACAGGCGGGGTTGCAGGTCCGGCGGCTGCTGGTGACCGCGCAGCAGAACAACAGCTATATCTGGTTCCGCACCTACACCTCGGAGCGGTCGGTTGATGGCTCACTCAAAGTCGTGGGTGAGTTGCGTCTCGGCGCGCTGCGGCCGTGGGCGGCCATCGAGCGCTCCGAGTCGCATGCACGCGGGTTCGAAATTGACGCTCGCGCCGGCCGTCAGGCGCCCGCCTGGGAGTTTGGGTCCGACATTCAGTTCGGCTGGCGGATCGGCGCGACAGGCGCCTACCGCAAGCGCTCGCAACGGTATGCCGAGGGTGAACGGTTCGAAGACGTCGAACTCCGAGAGGTTCTGGATTACGAAGGGGAGGAATTCCGCGGGCACGGCCGACTCCAGTTGACCGACTTCACAAGCGCCGTCGGTGGCGTGGACTACTTCCGCATGCGGTTCGACAGGGCGGCCATCCGCAACTCTGACGACGTCTATTACTTCGCGGGACTGGAATCGACGGCCGAGTCCCGGCTGGGGCTGAACCTGAAAATTGGCTGGATGGAGCAGCGCCACAAGGACCCGGCGGTGCAGGGATTCTCCGGCGTGGTTGCCAGTGGCAGCACGACGTTCGTGGTCGCAGACGTCATGCAGCTCCGGTTTGGCGCCGACCGCAGGATTGGGCTCTCGTATCTGGAACGGTATCCGTACTACATCGAAGCGGGTGGCGACGCCCGAACGACCATTCGATTCATGCCCCAGTTCGATCTCCGGTTTGACGCACAACTGCGTTGGCTGTCGTATCGCAATACAGTGACCGGCACGGAGGATCCGCGGCAGGACCGGTCGTTGGTGCTCGGCGGCGAATTCGGATATTTCCTGGGGGGAACGTCGGGCTCCCGCGTCGGGATTCGGTACGAGTACGCGGAACGGACATCGCCGGTGGCGTTGAAGAACTACAAGCGCAGCCGGTTCTATTCGCAGTTCTCGTTGTCGTTCTGACGGAGCTGTGCTGGTGCAAGAGGGGACGCTGATGCGGACATTCGTTTTCGGACTTGCCGGGATCGCGATGGTCATCGCGACGACCATCGGCGCGGGCGCCGCCCAGGCCGGACAGGCGACGGGCCGGGGCTCGGGGATACCGCTGTCTCCCGAGTTCGCGCCAAAGCCCTATACGGTCGCGGCGGGCGACACGATCCGTCTTGATTTCTACAATCTCGAGGCGCGCGACATGGACATGAAGGATGTCTATCTCGTCGCGCTCGACGGCAACATCGTGTTGAAGTACGTCGGCGCCGTGCGTGTGCACGGCATGACGGAGCGCGAGATCGAAGATGCGGTCCTGAAGGCGCTGGTGCCGAGGTTCTACCTGCCCGGGGTGATCCAGGTGACCGCCGTTGTCTCGGAACAGCGCGAACAGGAAGTCACGGTGCAGGGCCAGGTGAATTCGCCCGGCCTGCTGAAACTGCGCGGCAACCAGATGACCGTCAACCGCGCGATTACCGCCGCGCGCGGCTTCACGTCGCTGGCCGGTCAGGAGATCGAGCTCAAGCGGATGGTCGACGGCAAGCGCGTGGTCATCCAGCTCACCCGAACGCAGCTTGAGAGCGGCGAAGATCCGCAGTTGCTTGCCGACGACGAAATCATGGTCAAGCAGGGCCAGGTCTTCTTCGTCAATGGCGAGGTCAACAGCGGCGGGCAGAAAGCGTGGCAGCCGGGTATGACGGTTGGGCGCGCACTCGGCCTCTCCAACGGGATGACGGCCAAGGGCAAGCTCGGACACATCATGCGGCCGCGCAAGGACGACAGCGGGAAGGTGATCAAGTACGAGAAGATCAAGGGCCTGAAACTCGAGACGCCGATTCAGCCCGACGACGAGCTGGTGATCTCGCGGAAGTGGTTCGGCTGATTTCCCGGTGCGCCTCGCACTTTTGACGGATGACTGGCGTCCCACCGGGGGCGTGGTCCGCCATGTGCGACTGGTCGCGCCGGCCCTCGCCGCCGCAGGACACGATGTTCTGGTGGTCCATGCCGGCGATCCTCGCGACAGCGAGGCTCCGCTGCCGGCAGGCGTGACCGTTCAGGCGATTCCTGGTGCCCTGCGGGACCAGTCTGCGCCGGCCAATCGCGCTGCGGTGGATCGGGTGTGTCTGGCCCTGGCGGCGTTCCGCGCGGACCTTGCACACATCCACGCATGCACCAACTTTCTTGTGGAAGACGCGGTCCGCACGCGGGTGCCAACCATCAAGACCGTCCACACGCTGGACGTGTGCCCGTCCGGGACCAGGTTTCACTACGCCACGGGGAAGGTATGCCGGCACGACACCGGGCTGCTGTGCGTGCCGCGGCAGGCCTATCTGCGGTGCACCCTCAGCAAACGCCCGCCGGTGTGGTGGCGTGGGTATCGTTATGCCACCACGATGGAGTCGCGACTTCGCACCTACGGACACGTGGTGGTGGCGTCGGCGTTCGTGAAGCAACTGCTGGTGCGCAGCGGCGTGAGTGCCGATCGCGTCACAGTCATCCCGTACTTCACGCCCGCGCCGGCCTCCACGACGGCGGCGAGTGGCCGTTCGATTCTGTTTGTCGGCCGCGTGACCCCGGAAAAAGGCCTCGATCTGCTCCTCGACGCCCTGGCGCACGTGGCTGGTCCCTGGCGATTGACGGTGGTGGGCGATGGACTGGCCCTGCCGGCGATCCGGCGGCGCGTCGAACACGCCGGGTGGTCCGATCGCGTGACGCTGCGGGGGTGGCTTGATGGCCGGGCGCTGACCGAGGCGTATCAGCAGGCGACCGTGGTGGTGGTGCCCTCCCGTTGGCCCGAACCGTTCGGAATTGTGGGGCTTGAGGCCATGGCCCAGGCGCGGCCTGTCGTGGCGTGTGACATCGGCGGCATTCCCGAGTGGTTGCGGGATGGGGACGGCGGCCGCCTGGTGCCTCCCGGCGATGCCGCGTCAATGGCCTCGCAGATCGACGCGTTGCTGAACAATCCCGACGAGGCGGCGCGGATCGCGGCTCGTGGGCATGCGCGCGTGGGCCGCGAGTTCTCCGCGGCCGTGCATCTGGACCGGCTGATTCCCCTGTATGAGCGCGCACACGCAGCCGGGGGCTGAGGCCCCGTCTCTGCCATGGGTGGTCGTGTCACCTGCTCCCGCAGGTCACCACGACGGCATCGGCGATTACGCCGCACGCCTCGCCACTGCGGTGAGGGACGCCGGTGTGGCCGACGTCTGCGTCGTGGTGCAGGACGTCGATGCCCTGCCCGATGCGGCGACCGTCGGCGGTGTGTTGTTCCAGTATTCACCCTCGGCCCGGTTCGACGCGGTGCACGCGTGGTTGCGCACGGTGCGCTCGCACGGACACCCGCTCATCGTGACGGTGCACGAGTATTGGCCGCCGGCCACGATGTCTCCATGGCGAGCGTGGCTGCGGTGGTGCCTGAGGCGCCGGGTGCAGCACCTTGCGCGTGAGGCCTCGGTCCTCGTACTCACACAGGAGATCGGTCGGCGCGAGGTCGTCGCATCAGGAGTCACCGGTGCTACGCCTGTCGTGGTTGTGCCCGTCGGCAGCAACATCACACGCAGCGCAGCCGAGGCGGTCCGCGATGGCGGGCTGGTGCTGTTCGGACAGCCCGCAGCGATGCAGCTCGACGTGGTGGCGGCTGTGGCGCGATGGATGGCCGGGGATCCCGGAGGTCGGCGTCTCACATGGATCGGGCGGTCGCTGGAAGAACTGCAGCAGGCGAGTACTGCTGCGGGTCTCGATGTTGACCACGTGACACTGCTGGGGGGGATTCCCGACGCAGCGGTCTCCACCGTCCTGGCGAAGGCCACCCTGGGACTCGCGCCGTACGCCAATGGCGCGTCCGCACGGCGCTCGACGCTGGCGGCGATGCTGCAGCACGGTGTACCGGTGGTCGGGATTACCGGAGTGGCGACGGACAGCTGGCTGCAGGGGTCGCCCGGTCTGCGCCTGGTGCCTGATGGCCGCCCCGGGGCGTTTGTCAACGCGGTGGACGCCCTCTGGCGTGAACTCGATGCGCGTCGGCGTCTTGGCGACGACGCCGAGCGCCTGTTTGACGCCCACATGAGTTGGGCCAGAATCGCCGGGGCGTACACCTCGCTGATGCAGACACACAAAGGGCACCGACCCGCATGATCCTTGGTATTTACCATCCGGCGCGCGGCGTCGGCCATGACACCGGCGTTGCGCTGATCGATCGGCAGGGCCGCATTGTGGCGGCGTTGTCGGAGGAACGGTTGAGCCGCGTCAAGATGGACGGCGGCTTTCCCTTCCGCGCGCTTGAGATGGTCCGGACCATGACCGGGATCGAATGGCGGGATCTCGACGCGGTGGCTGTCCCGTTCCTGGCCCCGGGCGATCAACTCCGCGAAGGCGCGCGACTGCTGGCCGCCGCCACGTCAGATCCGGCGCTGCTGACCGCGCAATGGGCGACCCGTCGCGGGAAGGACCGTTTTCAGGCCGGCATGTCGGCGCTCGGCGCCTATGGCTACCTTGACGAGTTCAAGCGCCGGTCGGCGGCCGTGCGGGCGCGCGACCATCGACCGTCCGTGAGTGACTGGCGCGAGTTTCTCGCAGCCTCGGGCCTTGGGAACGTGCCACTCGTACAGGTGGATCACCATGTCGCGCACGCTGCCGCCGCGTACTGGATGAGCGGCGTCGAAGACGCGCTGGTGATCACGGTGGATGGTGTCGGCGCCCTCAAGAGCGGGATCGTGGCGGTCGGCACCGGCACGGGGCTGGATGTGCGCGCACGCACCTTTTATCCGCATTCGGCCGGTGAATTCTGGGAAGTGGTGACGACGCTGTGCGGGTTCCACCACATGAAGCACGGGGGGAAAATCACCGGTCTGGCGGCGCATGGCCGCGCGGATGCGCCGTGTTACGCCGTCATGCGGGACACCATCAGCGCGTCGGGACTCACCATCCGCACCCAGCTCGATCCCGTGGCGATGCGCGAGGCGCTCCACGGCGTGTCGAGGGAGGATATCGCAGCCACAGCACAACGCCGCCTGACCGAAGTGGTCGTCGATCTGGTCCGCGCCGCCGTGGCCCACACGGGCCGGCGAAAGGTGGCCGTGGCCGGCGGCGTCTTTGCAAACGTCCGCATGAATCAGGCCATCGCGGAATTGCCGGAGGTGGAGTCGCTGTTTGTGTGCCCGCTGATGGGCGACGAAGGGCTCGGGGTCGGCGCCGCGTTGTGGGCTGCCGGTCAGCGGTTCGGCGTCCGGCCCTCGCGCGTCCCGACGTTGTTCCTTGGACCGGAGTACCCCGAGTCCGAGATGCAGCAGGCGCTGTCGACGTACGGGCTGACGGGGCAGCGGCTTGCTGACGGCCCCCTGGCGGAGGCCGTGGCCGATCGCATCGTCGCCGGAAAGGTCGTGGCGATTGCCCGGGGCCGGATGGAACTCGGTCCACGCGCGCTGGGGCACCGCACGATCCTGTATCGGGCCAGTGACCCGGCGGTGAATCAGTGGCTGAACGCGCGGTTGCAGCGCACGGAGTTCATGCCGTTTGCGCCGGTGACGCTGGAGGCGCATGCGGATGCGTGTTATGTCGGTCTCGACAAGGCGCGCGCGTCGGCGGACTACATGACCGTGACCTTTGACTGCACGCCCCAGATGCGCGAGCAGTCACCAGCGGTCGTGCATCTGGACGGCACGGCGCGGCCGCAAATCATCCGGCCGACCACCGACGCTTTTTATCACGCGGTGTTGCAGGCCTGCTTCGCGCGCACGGGCGTGCCGTCACTGGTCAACACCAGCTTCAACATGCATGAAGAGCCGATTGTGGCGTCCCCCGATGACGCCGCGCGGGCGTTTGTGCAGGGCCACCTCGACACTCTGGTGCTCGGGCCGTTCCTGGTGGATGCATGACGAATCGCCAGGCTTGGCGCGTGTGGGGGGGCGCGACCGTGCTGGCGTGTCTGCTTGTGAACCCCTACGTCCGTGGTGACGGCAACGGCTACTACGCCTGGCTGGTGTCTCCGGTCGTGGATGGCGATCTCGACTTTACCAATCAGTTCCGTCGCGCCGATCCGCTGTTTCAGCAGCTGGTGTTCGCCGACGACGGCATTGTGCGCCCTGAGGCGATCACGCCCGTGGGGCGCGTCGGGAATCAGTGGAGTGTGGGGCCCGCCGTGTTGTGGGCACCGTGGTTTCTGGCGGCACACCTCGGCGTGACGGGGGCGCGTCTGCTGGGCGCGACCCTCCCGGCGGATGGGTACAGCTGGCCGTATCTCTGGACCGTCGCGATGGGCACGGTGGTGTACGGCATGCTCGCGTTGTGGCTGTCGGTGCGCACCGCCACGCACCTGGGGTACGGGCGCAGCGCGGGCCTCGCCGCGATCGCGATCGGTCTCGCGTCGTCGCTGCCGGTGTATCAGGTGTTCCTGCCGTTTCATGTTCACGCGCTGGCGGCCTGTGCCGTTGCGGCATTTGTGATGTGGGGTGTTACCCAGCACGACTCGTCACGCCTCGGGCACTGGGCTGTGTGGGGGGCGTTGGCCGGCCTCATGGTGCAGGTGTATCAGCTCAACGGCGTATTTGCGCTGGCGGCCATGTGGGTGTGGGCGGCGACGCTTGGGCGCGACGGTGTGGTGATGGCGCTTCGGCATGGGGTCGCGTTTACGGCGGCCGCGGTGCTGGTGGGGGTGCCGCAGTTGCTGGGCAAGGCGATCGTGTACGGCACGCCGCTGACCACCGGGTATCAGGACACGTTTGCATGGTCGGAGCCCCGGTTGTGGCACACGGCGTTTTCGGCCAATCACGGGTGGGTCGTCTGGACCCCGGTTGTCGCCGTCGCGCTCGTGGGACTCGTGCGGGCCTGGGGGGCGCATGGCTCGTTGCGCCCATGGATGTTGTCATCGGGTGCGTTCTACCTGGTGGTCGCCAGCTACCAGAACTGGCACGGGCAGTCGTCTTTCGGCAATCGGTTCTTTGTGTCGCTTTCCGTGTTCCTCGTGGTCGGCGTTGCGGTGTGTCTGGACTGGTGCCGGACGCGCGGCGTCGGCGCGTGGCGGCTGGCGGGCGCGGGCCTCGCGGTGTTGATCGTCTGGAACGCCGGTTTCGCGTTTCAGTGGGGCACCAATATCATTCCCAACCGGGGACCCGTGAGTTTCCGGGAGGTGGCCGTGAACCAGATCACGGTCGTGCCGGCACGCGTGAGCCAGTTCCTCGGGCGGTATGTGACCGATCGCCGGAGCGTGCAGGATGACGTGGAACGTGAAGATGTGCCGGAGCGACGTGACTATCGGGTGGTGCGCTGAATGGGCATGACAGAGACACAGCGGCGGCTCGTGTATGCCGCCTTCCTGTACACGTGTATCGAAGGGCTGGTCGTCAACATCCTGTATCCGAATCCGATCGCGTATCTGCCCAAGGATGCGCTGATTGGGGTGCTGTACCTGACCATGCTCTCAAGCGGGATGACGGCGTCCGGGTCGGCCTCGCGGTTTACCGGCCCGGCCGTGGTGTTTACCGTCGTCTGCCTTCTGTTTGTCGCGATGCCGACGCCGGTGACGCCGCTGGGTATCAGCGTGGCGATCAAGCAGCGGATTTTCTATCTGCCGCTGCTCTTTGTGGGCTATCACTACCTTCGTGGCGATGCGGACCTGGCGCGACTGCTGCGGGTCATCGGGTGGTCCTCCATTCCGGTCAGCCTCTTCGGCATCTACCTGTACTTTGGCGGGCCGATGGCACTCCGGATGCTGGGCGCCGAGTACTCGCACGTCTTCTTCTCGACGATGGGTGAGTCCGGTGTGTCGTTCTGGCGCGTGCCCGGCACGTTCAACTCGCCCGGCCAGTTCGGTGCGTACCTGTCCACCGTGGCTGCGTTGCTCGTCGGGTTCCTGCTGGTCAAGGATCTCGGAAAGCGCGACCGCATCATGATTGCGATCGCGCTGGCGTGCCTGCTGCCGGCGATGCTGGTCACAGGGTCGCGCGCCCCGCTGCTGCTCTTCCTGGTGCAAGCCGGACTGATCACGATGTTGTCCCGCCAGATGTCGCGCGCCGGCATCGCGGCCGGCGTATTTTACATACTGGTCGTCGTCAGTCTTGACTTCCTCGGTAGCGGCGTCGCCGACCGCCTCTCCTCAGTGGCCAGCGCCGAGAACCTCGATCGATTCCGCAAGACGTTTTTCGGGCAGTTGTGGTTCACGCAGACCGTTTCCGAGCCACTGGGGTTGGGACTCGGGGTGGCGACCGTTGGCGCCAGACACTTCAGTCCTCCGGGGACGGTGCGGCTGGTGGAGAGCTACCTCGGCGTGCTGGGTACAGAGATGGGGGTGCTTGGCCTCACGGCGTTCCTGGCCGTCGTGATGAGTATTGGCGTGTTTCTCGTCTCGTCCCGGCGCTGGATGACGAATGCGCCTGGGCGGTCCATCTGGACGGCCATCTTCCTGCAGTCGCTGATGACGATCCTGCTGACGTCCAACAGCACCGGGCTCGATGCCATGCCCGGCAATCTCTATTTCTGGTTCTTCGTCGGCGTGGCGGTGAAGATGGTGGACCTCGAGCGCACGCGGCTGCTCTGGAATCAGATGGGCCCGGCCCCCGGAGACGCGGGGCCCCGGTGACGGGGTCGGCACCGCCGGTGGTCCTGCACGTGGCGCTGGCCACTGCCCGCGGTGGGGCGGAAGCCGTCGTCGAAACGGTTGCCACGGCGGAGTTGGCCAGGGCCGAGGCCCGCTATCGGCCCGTGGTGGCCGTGCCGGTGGGGTCCGCGTTGTCGGGACGATGGCGATCGATGGGGATACCCGTGATCGGGGTGCCGGCCCTACCGCGCTTTCGCGAGTGGCGTGGTGCGCGGTCGCTCGTGCGCGCGCTGCAGGTCGCCATCGCGGAAACGGGCGCGTCGGTGGTGCACACGCACGGGATTGCCGGGCACCTGTATGGCGGACGTGCCGCAGCGCTCGCGGCGCGGCCCGTGGTGTGGCATGTGCACGATTGTTTTGAAACCCGCTGGAATGCCGACGGGCTCATCCACCGAATGGCGGCCGCCGTGCGGGCGGACGAGATCCTCGCGGTGTCCGAAGCGGTGGCCCTGAGCTGGCGCCCCCGCCTGCCGCCGGATCGTCTGCGGATCGCGCACAACGGCGTGGACCTGACCCCGGTCGCCGCGGTTGAGCACGTACCGGGGCCGCTTGTAGTCTGGTGCGGCCGGCTGCAGCGCTGGAAGGGAGCGCACGTGTTCGTCGACGTAGCCGCGCGTGTCCGGCGCGCGTGTCCGGCGGCGAGGTTCGCGGTGGTGGGCGGAACCCTGTTTGGTCTTGAGCCCGACTACGCCGCCGACGTGCGCCGCGCGGCCGAGGCGCTTGGCGTGGCCGAGGCGATCACCTGGACGGGGCAGGTCGACGATGCGCGGCCCTGGTTGGCCGCTGCCGATGTTGTGGCGCACACGTCGGTCGCTCCGGAGCCGTTCGGGCTGGTCGTGGCGGAGGCCATGGCGCAGGGGCGTCCGGTGGTGGCGTTTGCGCAGGGCGGGCCGCAGGAACAGATCGTGTCGGGTGAGACCGGCGCACTCGTGCCTCCCGGCGACGTGTCCGGCATGGCTGATGCGATTGTCCGGTTGCTCGCGGATCCTGCGCGGGCTCGTGCGTGGGGCGTCGCGGGCCGGTGCCGCGCCGCCGAGCGGTTCAGCGTGGCGGCCATGGTGGAACGCATTGAATCGGCATACGATCGCGCGCAGGTCCGAGCATGAGCCTCAAGTCGCGTCTGTACACGATGGCCATCGGGCGTCCCGTGACTCTCAAGACGCCCATCGACGTGTCGTGGGTCGAGTTGATCCGCTTCCTGTGGTCGCGCGGTGGGTGGGCGCGGGTCCGGGGCATGCTGATCGCGCCCCGTCTCGGTGCCTGCGGCGGCCGGTTGTTTGTGGGGGCGCGCACACGCATTCTCTTCCCGCGCCGACTGTCGGTGGGCGCCAACGTCGCCATCGGTCAGGACAGTTACATCAGCGCCTTCGCGGTCACCGGCATGTCTTTCGGCGATCACGTGCGCATTCGCGAGGGCGCGTGGATTCAGGCCACGAGTACGCTTGATGATCCGGGTGTGGGGCTGTCGATCGGCAGCGGGACCTATATCGGGCCGCGATGCCTGCTTGGGGCTGGTGGCGGCATCCGCATCGGATCGCGCGTGACCTTCGGTGCCGGCGTGCATCTGCTCGCCGAGAACCACAATTTTCGCGATGCCTCGACGCTGATTCAGGACCAGGGCGTGACGCGATCGGGCATCACCGTGGGCGACGACGTGTGGATTGGCAATCAGGTAATCGTGCTTGACGGCGTCACGATCGGGGCCGGCGCCGTCGTTGGCGCCGGGGCGGTGGTGACGCGTGACGTGGCGCCGCGCGCGATCGTTGTCGGCAATCCGGCACGGGTGCTGGGGCACCGATCGTGAACGTCGTGCTCTTTCGTCCGTTTCGTGATCCGTATCGTTCGAGCATGACGATGTATGCCGACACGCTGGAACGGCGGGTCGGTGCGTGGCTGAATGCAGGGGAGACGGTTCGGTCGGTGGAGTTTCCGGGCCCACGTCTGGAGGGGCCGTGGCGGTATTGGGACCAGTACGTGCGCTACCAGCGGTTTGCGGGCCACCACGGAGGCAGCGTCAATCACATCGTCGATCACGGGTTCAGCCATTTGATCCGGAGCCTGCCCGGAGATCGGACGGTTGTATCGTTTCACGACGCCGTCGTGATGAAGGTCCCGGGTGTCAGCTGGCGCACCCGTCGCGCGTTTGAGTACAGCGTCCGCGCGCTCCGGCGGGCGGCCGCCGTGGTCTGTGACAGCGAGTCGGCCCGGCAGGATCTGAAGTCGTATGTGGATCTCCCGGACGATCGCGTCCACGTCGTGCCGCTCGGTATCGACGAAGCGTTCCGGCCGTCCCCGGATCGCCAGCAGGCGCGCCGACGTCTCGGACTATCCGGCGACATCGTGCTGGCTGTCGGGCATACGCAGCCCTACATGAACATCGACCGGCTGATTCGCGCGTTCGGACAGCTGCGTGCGCAACACGGCAGTGAGGCGACGCTCGTGAAAGTGGGCCTGCCGTTTACGCCCGATCAGATGCGCCTGATTTCCCAGCTGGAACTGGACGATCACATTCGGATGGTCGGCCGCGTGCCGTTTGCGGATCTGCCCGGCTACTACCATGCCGCCGATGTGTTGTTGTATGTGCCGCTGCTCGCCGGCTTCGGGCTGCCCCCGCTCGAGGCGATGGCGTGTGGCACACCGGTGGTCGCCTCCAATCGTGGCGCCATCCCCGAAGTGGTGGGAGACGGCGGCATCCTGGTGGACGCCGAGGATGACAATGCGATGGCCGACGCCATGGCCGAGATCCTGAGCCAGCCCCAGACGCGCCGGCGGCAGGTCGAGCGCGGTTTCGATCGGGCTGCGCGGTTCGAGTGGACGCAGACCACGCGGCGCATGGTCGAGTTGTACCGGTCCGTGTCGCGTGGCTGACATTGCGCTGATTCAGCGGTTTCTGCCGAGTGCGTCCAGAGGCGGCGTCGGGTACTTCACCGACGGTCTGGCGCGCGCGCTGGTCGGACGTGGCCACATGGTCACCATCTTCAGCCAGGATCCCGCGCCGGCGGGTGCTCCGTATGCCGTCGTACGCGTTCCGGTGACCGCCGGCCGGCTGGCGCCGATCCGGTTCCCATGGACGCTGCGCCGGTGCGATTTCTCCCGGTTCGATGTGGTGCACGCGCAGGGCGACGATCAGTGGCTGCCTCGCCTGGGACTCCCTCCGGTCGTGCGTACGATGCACGGCACGGCGCTCGCGGAGGCGTGGGTCAACGGCGTACTAGGCCTGTCGCCCAAGCGATTCCTGCTGCATCTCTGGTTCTTCGTGAGCGAGTGGCTGGCCGCGTTGCGCGCTGAAGCGCTTGTGGGGATTTCGGCCCATACGTTGCGGTGGTATCCGGGCCGGGGCGTGGTGATTCCCAACGGTATCGACTTGTCGGTGCTGCGGCCGGACCCGGCGTCGAAGTCGAGGACGCCGACCGTGGTGTTTGTCGGCGAAGTGGATTCGCGCAAGCGTGGCCGCCTCCTGATCGCGGCGATGCGTGACGTGCGCCGCACCCTGCCCACCGCGCAGTTGTGGCTGGTGGGTCCCGAAATTGCGCCGGAGGACGGCTGCCGAAGCTGGGGGCGCGTGGATGATGCGACCCTGCACCGTCTGCTGGGGGAGGCCTGGGTGCTGTGCCTCCCGAGTGCCTATGAGGGATTTGGCCGTCCGTACATCGAGGCGATGGCGTCGGGCACCACGGTTGTGGCTTCACCCAATGCCGGTGCGCGCGAGGTGCTCCGTGACGGCGCGCTGGGCGTCCTCGCCGACGACGCCTCGCTGGCGGCGGTGCTGACTCGGGTGCTGCAGTCGCCGGAGGAGCGCGCGCGGCTCGAGCGCGCCGCGCTCGCGGATGTGACGCGGTATGACTGGTCCGTCGTGGCCGCCCAGTATGAAGCTGTGTATGCGCAGGTGATCGCCCGTGCCCGCGCGTGATCCCGCCACGATCCTGTACCTGCATACGACCTCCGAGGTCGGCGGGTCGGACGTGTCGCTGGTGCGGTTAGTGGAAGGCCTCGATCGCACTCGCTACCGCGCCATCGTGGCCGTGCCGTCGGACGGTCCCTTGGTGCCCAGATTGCGGGCGGCCGGCGCAACCGTTGCCGTGATGCCGGTCTTGCGGAAGCTGACGTCCCGCAGGGGCTGGGGCTACCTGGTGGGATACGCCTGCAACTTCCCGCGGGCCTTGTGGGCGCTGCGCGCGGTGATTCGCCGCGAGCGCGTGGCCTTGGTGCATACCAATACGATTCACAACCTGTACGGAGGGCCCGTTGCGTGGCTGACCGGCACCCGGCATGTGTGGCACATCCGCGAGATCGTGTGGCAGCGCGGGTGGCTGCGCCGACTGGAACTGTGGATGGCGCGTCACCTTGCCAGCAGAGTGATTGTGACGTCCGATGCGGTCGCGGCGATGTTCGGGCCGTCCCCGGCACGGCCAAGTCACCTCGTGAAGGTCTCCAACGGGATCGAAACCGATCGGTTTTGTCCAGGAGCGTCCGCCGATCTCCGCGAGGCGTGGGGTGTCTCGGCCGCCGAGACACTTGTCGGCATGGTGTGCCGGCTCGACGTGTGGAAGGGCGTGGATGTTTTCCTTGAGGCGGCGGCCCGCGTCGTTGCGGATCGACCCCAGGCGCGTTTTGTGGTCGTGGGTGGCCCGGTGATCGGACTGGAACACTATGCAACGTCGTTGCGTGCCCGCGCCACGGCCCTCGGACTCGACGCGCGGATGACGTGGACGGACTGGCAGTTCGGTCCGGCCGACATGCCCGCTGTGCATCGGGCGATCGATGTGCTCGTCCTCGCGTCCACCGAGCCCGAGCCCTTCGGACTCGTCGTCGTCGAGGGCATGGCGAGTGCGCGGCCGGTGATCGCGACGGCGCACGGCGGCCCGTGCGAGATTGTGGTGGATGGGGTGACCGGTGTGCTGATACCGCCGAAGCATGTGGACGCGCTGGCGGAAGCCATCCGGTCGCTGATTGATGATCCCGTCCGCGCCCGCGCCATGGGCGAGGCCGGCAGACGCCGGGCGGTGGTGGAGTACTCGAGCACGGCGTATATCGCCGGCGTCCACCGCGTGTATGCCGATGTGGTCGGGGGGCGCGCCTGATGTGCGGCATCGCCGGACTCGTCGACTGGGGCGCGCGCGATCGCGACACGATGACCGCCGTGCTTGAGCGTATGGACGCGGCGATAGCCCGTCGAGGCCCGGACGGTGCCGGGCGCGAGATCGTGTGCGGCACGGACGGGGCGGTGGCGTATCTGGCGCATCGCCGGCTGGCCATTCTTGATCGGTCGTCCGCCGGTCGGCAGCCGATGGTGTCCGCGGATCGTCGTCACTGGATCACCTACAACGGCGAGATCTACAATTTTCTCGAACTGCAGCCGCGCATCGCCGATCGTGGCGTGGTGCTGCGATCGCACTCCGACACGGAGGTGCTGCTCGAACTGCTTGCGCACGACGGCGTCGAGGCGCTTCCGCAGGTGCGGGGCATGTTCGCGTTCGCGTGGTTTGACACCGGACGAGGGGCGCTGACGCTCGGGCGCGACCGGTTCGGGATCAAACCGCTTGTTTTTGTGCGGCCGCAGCCGGACCTGCTGCTGTTTGCGTCAACACCGCAGGCGCTTGAAGCGTCGGGTCTCTGGACGTTGCGACCGTCGCCGCGACAGCGGGCGGCGTTTCTGGCGACCGGGTCGGTCCCGGGCGGCGAGAGTTTCTGGGAGGGCGTGTCGGTGGTTGCGCCTGGCACGTGCGTGACTGCCCGGCGTGGTGGTGACGCGGCCCGGACGTACTGGTCGATCGATCACGTGTGGCGCCAGCCCCGTCCGGAGCGGCCCGTCGCCGAGGTGGCGCCACGCATCCGCGCGGCGATTGCCGAGAGCGTCGGCGCGCATCTCGTCAGTGACGTGCCCGTCGCGGTGTTCCTCAGCGGCGGCCTTGATTCCTCGATCATCGCGGCCGCTGCACGCGCGCAGACGTCCGGACCGTTGCAGTCGCTGACGGTCACGATGGCGGCGTCGCGCCTTGATGAGAGCGCGTCGGCGCGCGCGGCCGCCGAGCGCTTTGGCACGACGCACACCGAGGTGGCCCTCGAGGATCTCGACCTGGATCAGGTGCTCGACGAATTCGTGGCCTCGCTCGCCGAGCCGACGGTCGATGGCTTCAATACCTTCCTGGTGGCTCGCGCGGCCCGGATGGCCGGTGTGCAGGTGGCGTTGTCTGGGGTGGGCGGCGACGAACTGCTCGGTGGGTATCCGTCCTTCACGGAGGTGCCCACGCTGTTCGCATCCCTGACGCGCTGGGGCAGCGCGGCGCGGTTTGCCGGTCCCGTGCTGGCCCGCTGGCCGTCGTCGCGCATGACTAAACTCGGCACGATCGCGGTCGAGGCGCCGTCCACGCTGGACGAGACGTGGTGGGCGTACCGGGGCCTCTGGTCGCGCACGGATGTTGCCCGTCTGACGGGTCGTGCGGTGCCGCCGGTCCCGTCATCCGGAGGGAACCCGGCTGATCCGTTCGATATCATCCGGGACCTTGAGTGGCGTCGTTTCCTGCAACGGCAGTTGCTGCCCGATGCCGATGCGGTCACGATGTGCCGCGCGCTGGAACTCCGCACACCGTTTGTGGATCATCATGTGGTCGAGGCGGTCGCTGCCGCCGGCCGGTGGCCGCGCGGATCGCGGTCGAGTTGGAAGGCGGCCCTGTGTGAGGCGTGGCCGGAGTGGACCACGCCCGCGGCCCGTCATCGGCCCAAGCAGGGATTTGTGCTGCCGATTGACGTGTGGCTGCGGATAGCGCTGTCCTCGCCGCGACCGACGGCGTGGCGGGATGTCGCAACCCGGTTGCGGCAGCCCCGGTATGCGGGTGATGTGGCGGCGTTTCTCGCGGGACGGCTGCACTGGTCGCGCCTGTGGGCGGTGTATGTGCTGGAACGGATGGAGACACCGTCGTGAGTGCACCCGACCTGTCTGTGGTGATCGTGACCTATCGGTCGGAGCGTGATATCGACGAGTGCCTGACGTCTGTCCGCACGGCGCTGGCCGGCATGCGCGCGGATATCGTGGTTGTGGACAATGCGTCCGGGGATCGCACCGTCGAGGTGGTGCGTCGTCACCCCGATGTCACGGTCGTGGCGTTGGACCGGAACGTCGGGTTTGGCGCCGGGATCAATGCCGGACTCCGCGCCACTACCGGTCGCTACGTGCTCTGGATGAACCCCGACGGTCGTCTCACCGGCGGCAGCCTGCCCGCGGTGGTCGCCTGGATGGATGAACACCCGGACGTCGGGATTGTGGGGGGAAAGATCCTCGATCCGGGCGGCACCGTCCAGCGATCTGCACGCGCGTTCCCGTCGTATGGCGCGGCGTTGGGGCATCGGTATTCGGTGTTGACACGGTGGTTCCCCCGCAATCCGTGGTCGCGCCGGTATCTGCGCGCGGAGGCGTCGTATGCCGTGGCAGAACCCGTCGACTGGGTCTCGGGCGCGTGTCTGTTGCATCGTCGCGCGGTGAGCGACGCGCTCAACGGGCTGGATGAGCAGTTCTTCATGTACGTCGAGGACGTCGATTTCTGCAGACGCGCGTGGGACGCAGCGTGGAAGGTCTACTTTCACCCAGGCATCATCATGGAGCACGAGATTGGCGGCAGCAGTCGGCAGGTCAATCGGCCGATGATCCTCGCGCGTCACCGCAGCATGTGGCGGTACTACCGCAAGCACTTCCGGTCCTTCTTCCCGAAGGACGCGATCGTGTGGAGTGTGATCTGGGGCCGCGCCGGGTGGTTGTGGATGATGGCGGGATGGCGCAGGTGACCCTGGAGCCGATCACTGACGCCGCGGCGCGAGTGCGCGCGTCGATCGCAAAACGCGCGGTCGACATAGGCTTTGCGACGGTGTCACTGGTGGTGAGCGCGCCGCTCTGGGTGCTGGTGCCTGTGCTTATCTGGATCGACGACCGCGGTCCCGTATTCTTTCACCAGGCGCGATCAGGCATGGGCGGACGCGAGTTCCAGGTCACCAAGTTCCGATCGATGGTGGTGCATGCGGAGCGCGATGGGGCCCGCCAGGCGGTGGCCGGAGACGCCCGGGTGACCCGGGTCGGCCGGGTCCTGCGTGCCACCGCGATGGATGAGGTGCCGCAACTCTGGCATATTCTCAGAGGCGACATGAGCGTGGTGGGGCCGCGGGCCCTCCGCCCCGGCGAAATTGATGCGGTCGGAGATGGACGGCATGTCCGCCTCGAGGACGTGCCCGGATTCGAGGTCCGGTCGCTCGTGCGTCCGGGGCTGACGGGTGTCGCTCAGCTCCACGCCTCCAGGAATCTACCGAGGCGTCAGAAATTCCGGTACGATAGGCTCTACATCCGGCGCCAATCCCTGCGGGTGGACCTCGGACTGATTCTGCAATCGTTGTGGGTCACCGTGTCCGGCCGGTGGGAGCACCGCGGACAACAACAGCGAACCCTGTGACCGGATTTTCTTCATCGCATTACGATGCCGTCGTCATTGGCGCCGGCCCCGGCGGGCTCATGGCAGCCGCCGACCTCGCCGTGCGCGGACACCGTGTCGTGGTGCTCGAAGAACATGCCGTGGTGGGCCGGCCCGTGCATTGCACCGGGGTCCTGGGTTTTGATGCGTTTGCCGAACTCGACCTTCCGAAAGATACGATTCTTGCCCTGTCCACGGCGGCGGCGTTCCGCCATGAGGACGGTGAACCGGTGGTGGTCGACACCGACCGCATCATCGCGGCGGTCGTCGACCGCGCCTCGTTTGACGGCCGCCTGGCCGAGCGGGCGCTGGCGCACGGCGCGGAGATCCGGACCGATGCCCGCGTGAACGGACTGACGGTCGACGCCGATGGGGTGCACGTGCAGGTACGCGGCGATGACCTCCCCGTGCGCGCACGGGTGTGCGTGTTGGCGTGTGGCGCAAACTACCGGTTTAATCGCGAACTGGGCCTCGGGGTGCCGCGCGCGTTCGTCCAGACCGCGCAGGTCGAAATGCCCTTTGCGCGCTTGCCGCGGATCGACGTCCGGCTCGGCCGGTCGGTGGCGCCCGGGGGGTTCGCCTGGGCGGTCCCGTTTGATCGCGGTGACGTGCCGCACGTGCGGCTCGGCCTGTTCTGCGATACCGAAGCGCCACGGCGGTTCCGCGCGTTTGCGTCCGGTGTGGCCGCTGAGGCCGGTGTGGATCCGGCGGCCATTCCCGGCGCCCGGTTGAAGATGTTGCCGCTGGGGCCGGTGCGCAGGACCGTCGGCGATCGCGTTGTCGCCGTCGGCGACGCCGCCGGCATGGTGAAGCCGACCACTGGTGGCGGCATCTACTACAGCCTGCTGAGCGGCCGCCTCGCCGCCGACGTGCTTGCCGACGCGCTCTCCCGCAACGCGTTGGGTGCGCGCGATCTTCGGGTGTACGAAGACCGGTGGCGCGCGTCCATCGGGCCCGACATTCGCGCAGGACTCGCCTTCCGCGCGCTCGCGACCCGTATCAGTGATCGCGGCATTCGCACACTGGTGGAAGTAGCCAGAGTGGACGGCATCGTGCCGCTGCTCAAGCAACACGCAGACTTCAACTGGCATCGTCGCGCCTCGCTGGCGCTCCTGCGCCATCCCGCCTTCCGGCGCGCCGTCATCAGCTCCCTCTGGAGTTGACCCGTGGTGTCCCTGGCCGATCTGGCCGCGGTACTTCGCCATCCCCCACAACTGGATTCCGCCTTCAGCCGGTACGGCGCGGACGAAGTGATCGACGCGTTGCGCCACGATGGGCTCGCGCCCTACATGGCCTGGCTGCGTCCCGACGTGGCGGCGCTGGCCGATGACCGTCGGCGCGCCGCCATGACCACGGCGGTGCAACAGGCGGAGATGGTGCGCGCCTGCGCGGCACTGGTGGCTGCTGGTGTGCGCCCCGTGCTCTTCAAAGGCGGAGCATGGGCGTATACCGACTACCCAGAGCCGTGGTGTCGTCCGTGCCTCGACCTGGACGTGCTCATCGACGTGGCCGATCGGGCGCGTGCTTTTGCGGCGCTGGCCGCCGCCGGGTACACCCCGGCGGGTCGCATTCCCGGGGATCTGGTGAACGGACAGGAGGTCTTCGAACGCACCGGTGTCGCCGGCACGACGATGGCGATTGATCTGCACTGGCGGATCTCCAATCGCGTGTGGCTGTCAGCCATGCTTCCAACGTCCGACGTCATGACCCGCAGTGTCCTCGCGCCGTTTGCGGGACCCGGGGTGTGGCGCGTGAGTGACGACGATGGCCTCCTAATCGCGTGCCTGCATCCGCGCGCGCATCACTCGAAGGACCCGGTCCTCAAGTGGGCGCTGGATGTGGCGCTGGTGGCGCGGCGGCTGACGAGCGCCGACGCTGCGGCCTTCCGCGCCCGGGTTGCCGACGCCGGGGTGTCCGCCCTGATCGCGCAGGCGCTGACGCACGCCCGCGCGTGCGCGGCCCTGGAGGCGATCACCGCACCGATCCTTGAGGCGACCTGTATTGCTGGCATCGCCGCCGACGGCGCGAACGATCGGTCGCGGCGCTGGTTGCGCCCTGAACGGGGCCGACTGCAGGACGCCGTTGATGATCTGCGCGCGCTGCCGGGGTGGCGTGCGCGGGTCAGGCTGGTGCGGGAACATGTGTTGCCGCCGCGCGAGTTCATGTTCGCGCAGTACCGGACGCGGCGGCGGGTCCTGCTGCCGGCGTTGTACGGACATCGGCTGGTGCGCGGAGGTGCGCAGTGGCTGTGGCGGTGGTGGCGGGATCGCCGGTCAGGCGCGGTCAGTCATTCCGCAGCGTCACGCGATGTGGATCGGGACGGATAGGCAGGCGGTCGTCCGTCCTGGGTTTGACGACAAACCAGTCGGCGAGTCGCTGGAGGCGCCCGCGGCGCTCGCGCAGCACCGAATGCAGATGGTCGAGCACGTCCAGCGCCTCTTCGAGCGAGCCCACGACGCCGATGCCGCGACTGACGGCGTGATCCTCCACGGACGAGTCGGTGCGGTCGCGCAGCAGCAGCACGGCCTTGGCCGTGGATGCGCTGATGACATCCACACAGTTGTGAATCTGGTCATCGATGAGCACGTCGAGCCGCAGGGCGTTGGCGAGTTCTCCCCGTGAGCCCGGTACGGTGAGCACGGCCGGGTAGAAGAACCCCTGCTGTTCGAGCCACCACTGCGACTGGAACTGCACCGGGTCGCCGATCGTGACGGGTCTCCGGGTCACAAACACCACTTCCCACCGGAGCCGCCTCGCGGTTTCGTACAGCCGGACGATCTGTGCGGGTTCATACGGCGAGAGCCGCACCCACCAGTTGGGCGTCCGTTTGACGTAGTCCCAGATCTTTCGGATGTCTCGGGAGGACAGGGGGTCGTTGGTCGACGCCTCAAGACCCGCGACAGGCAGGGACACGCCGGCTTCTGACGCCGCGGATTCAAACGCGGAACGAAAGTTGGCGACGACACCGTCAAGATCCACACCGACGCGCAGAGACATCAGCCGTCCGACTCCCCGCTGACGTCCGCCCTCACCGGGTCGGCGCCGCGGACCACCAAAGCCGCACTGACCGCCGCGAGAAACATCACGGCCGGTGTGAGCATGGGCGTTTCGAAGAGGGATTGTACGGCCAGACCGGCCAGGCCGGCGAACGCGCCGTGCCGGACGTGCACCAGCGGGGTCCGATCCTCGCGGCTGCGCCGCCACGCCGTGCCGAGGAACGTCACAACGGCGCCGACGGCCGGCACGGCAAGCAGGAGACCGCCCTCCGCGAGCAGATGCAGATACTGGTTGTGCGCGTGATTGAGCAGCGCCACGAAGGCGCTTGTCTGATAGGCCGGCATCACGACGTCAAAGGCGCCGAGTCCGATCCCCGCGATCGGGAAATCGCGTACGAGCACCCAGACCTGATCCCAGATCTGCGGGCGACCGCCGTCGACGCCGGACCAGGCGTGTTCGAAGCGGTATAAGACCGCGTCAGGGGTCGCCCACAGGGACGCTGCCACCGTCACCAGGGCGAGGAACCCCACCAGGCCGGCGCGTCCGGCCAGGCCGGTGCGCTTCCAGGCCTCCAGCATCAGCACGAGGCCCGCCACCCCCAACCCGATGACGCCGGACCGCGATTGCGTGACCAGCACCGCAGCGGCCATCAGCGCAATCGACAGGAGCAGCCACCACGTCCGTGTGTCCCCGAGAATGGCGGCACCGCGCGAGACGCGGCGGCTCCGCCAGTGGGAGCGTGCATGCGAAAACAAATAGCCGACCGTCAGCGGCCACGCCAGAATCACCCACGACGCGAAGTGGGGGCGGCTCACAATGGGCCCGGTGGGGCGGGTGCCGCTGGCGAGGGGATCCCAGAAGCCGTAAATTCCGCCGGTGGGGAAGACGACGGGCTGGACCAGCGCGAACGCCGACACAATCAGGGCCATCCACGCGATGGCCCGCGCGACGCGCCGCACGCCGCGCGACTCCAGAGTGTCGCGGGTCCACAGGAATGTGGCGATGCCAGCGATGAGGGCGCCGGCGCCGAACAGCCATGCACCTGGGTGCAGGGACAGCGGCAGCCACGAGCCGGGCGCCGGGGGCGCCAGACTGACGCGCGTGACATAGCCGGCCTGACCGGGTGAGAGGATGGCGCGGACGGCCTCGGGCAGCGGAATCAACTGCAGGATCGCGACCCCGGCCAGCAGGCACAGCCACAGGTCGAGCCAGGCACGTTGTCGCAGAGGGGATCGGAGGGACCAGGCAGCGCCAGTGAGCGCCAGCAGCGCGGCCGGCGCGAACGCCCAGTCGTAGACGGCGCCGAAGGCAAACACCGACCACGCCAGCAGCAGGTTCAACGCTGCCGTCATGGTCAGCATGGTACCGCTGGACTCAGGCCTTCTCTGTGGCGCCCGAGGTGCCGCTGCCGTAGTAACTCTTGTATTGGTAGCCGTAATACCGCGAATAGTAGTACTTGTTGCGGTCAAAATTCACGCGATTCAGCACGGCGCCCACGACGCGGGGACGGCTGACCATCAACATCTGCACGGCGCGCTCTGCGAGGCGGCGCCTCGTCATTTCCGCACCGAGCACAAACGCCACGCCGTCCACCAGTGGCGTCAGAATGACGGCATCCGTCACGGCGAGCACCGGCGGCGTGTCGATCACGACCCAGTCAAACGGGCCCTGCTTGAGGTTCGCGATCAACTGTTTCATGCGCTCTGAGGAGAGCAGTTCCGACGGGTTGGGCGGCGTACGCCCGGCCGTCATCACGCAGAAATTCGGATCACTCGTGCGCTGGATTGCCTCACGCACACGGGCCTGACCGACGAGCAGATGGGACAATCCCACGGTGTTGTTGATCTTGAGCGTCTTGTGGACGCCTGGACGCCGCATGTCGGCGTCGATCAGAAGGACGCGTGACCCGCCGAACGCGAGCACCATCGCCAGGTTGCAGGCGGTCGTCGTCTTGCCCTCCAGCGGTTGTGCGCTCGTACACGTGATAATGCGCGTGGATTCGCCGCCGCTGGTGAATACGAGCGAGGTGCGCAGCGCGCGGTAGGCTTCGCCGAAGTCGTGCGGGACCGGGCCGGAGAGTACGTGCGGTCTGTCGCCGCGTACAGACGGCACGAGGCCGAGGAACGGAATCCGCAGTTTGCGCGTGATGTCTTCGGGCGTCTTGATCGTGTCATCGAGATAGTCGAGACCGAATGCCAGCGCCCCGGCGAGTGCAAATCCGACAAACAGGGAGAGCAGCAGGTTGCGCGACACGTCCGGCTTGAACGGCCGTGCGGGCGCCACCGCGCTGTCCTGCAGCCACACGTTGTTGCGGATGGCGTTGGCCTCGATGTTGAAGTTGGCCAGCCGGTCCTGCAGGGTGGTGATCAGCGCCCGCTCGGAATCCCGCAACCGAAGGAGGCTGTCGTAGTCGATCCCCTTGGTGCCGAGCTGTTCGCGCGTCGCTCGGATGGTCGCAAGGTTTTGGCGACGCACTGTGACATCGCTGTCGGCACTCTCGGCGGCGAGGCGCAGCCGGTCGACCACGGTGTCACGCGCGACTTTCAGCCCTTCGCGGGCCTCCGCGATGCCTCGCACGGCATCAAGGCGCACCGGGTGGTCCTCACCAAACGTCAGGCGCGACAACGCGCTTTGCCGCGCGCTGAGTTCCGATTTCCACCGGCGGACATCGGGGTCCGCATTCATCTGGGGAAATGTATCGATTCTCTGGTCGTCGTACGGGACGGCCTGCAGGCGCGTGTAGTGCTCACGGGCCACCCGGGCCGACTCCACGGCCCGGGCCAGCTCGGCCTGCCGTTCCAGTTCCTGCGTGGCGAGCACCGACGGGTCCGCCAGCGCGGCCGCATTGTTGTTGTCGCGAAACGCGACCATGTTGGCTTCGGCGCTCTTGATGCGCTGGTCGCCGTCCTTGACCTGTTTTTCGAGGTCGGCCACGATCGCGTCCAGGTTGCCCCGGCGGCGTTTCAGGTTCTGCTCGATGTAGGCCTTCGCCAGCGCATTGGCGGCCGCTGCGGCCAGGGCCGGGTCCTGCGAGACGAAGTCAATGCGAATGGCCCGGCTGTCGGTGATCGGCGTTGTGGACATCCGGCTGAGAAAAATGTCAACGACGCGGTCCTCAAGCAGGCGCTCCGGATCGGCGGGGATGGTCGGCTCTGCGGACGCTGTCGCGCCCGTCTCCTGGCCGGAGAGGAAGCTGCTGATCGGATTGGTGATCCGCGCGCGCAGCGAGGACAACGCGCCGCTCAGGCCCGTGGGACCGGTGCCCGTCCCGTTGAACTCCGCCACGGCGGTCAGGTTGAGCTGCGGCACAATCGTGCGGATCAGGTCCTTGCTGCGCAGTGCCTGCACCTGCGTCGACATCAGTGTGCTGGTCTCGACCCACATCTGCTCGTTACCCAGCGACAGGCCCGGCAGACTGCGTTCGTCGTCGATTTGTACACGCGCCGACGCGCGATATTCCGGGGTTGTCGTCATCGTCTGGACGACGCCGGCGATGAGGACCACCACGATGACGGTCACCACCACTTTGCGGTAGCGATAGATGACGCTCAGGCGATCGAGCAGATGGGTCTCGCCCTCGGGATGCCCAGGCGCGCCGGGCAAACCTGAGATCGGCGCGGCCGGGGCCGGCGGCTCGATGAGGACGTTGTTGCGATCACCAAACATTGGAGTCTGTGTCCAGCCCTGAAGCGTTACCGGATGGGGCTCGCGGGTGGTGGTGGCGGATCCACGACGGGCGAAAGCGGCGTGAGGACCGTAGTCACGCCGCTGCTGGCTGCCGCCTGCAGGGCCGCGGCCGCCACGTTGCGGGCGAAGTCCGGAATGATGATCGGCAGCGCATTCGACATCCGCACAAAGGTGGCGAGCGTCTGGCCCGGGGCCACGGTAAACGGATGCCCCAGCGCCAGCAGGCTGCCGGCCTGCTCAGAGGCGTACTCGATGACGTAGGAGCCGCCGACCACGTTGTTGAACGTGAACTCCCCAAGGGAGTTCGTCTGCGTGAACATTTCGATCTGGCCCGTGACCGTGTTGCGCAGCTGCACGGTGGCATCGGTCACGACGGAGTTGTTGGCCGTCCACAGATATCCCACGACCGATGTGCTGCGAGCCGATGCGGCGGCACCAGTGGCCGCGCCCCGCGCCGCATCCAACTGCGCGGCGCGTGCGGCCCGAATCGACGCGGCTGCCTTGCTGGTCGCGGTCATCGGACCGGTCGGCAGGACCCGAAGCTGCTGCACAGCCTGCCGGCCAGCGGTCGTGGCGGGCGCCTGGGCTTGTGCGCTGAGCGCGGTCGGCACCAGGAGCACGCACAACATCGCGGCGATGAGGGCTTTCCTGAGCTTCGTGTCGCTTATAGTCATATATTTACTACCTACAGTTTTATCTACACTCTATCCGTACGGCAACAGGGGAAATCACCGGATTTTGAATAACCTGCGCCACGGCGCCGCGCGATTTCGAGACCAAACTTCGTGGGATTGTCTGGACATAAGTCATTATTTATTAATGACTTCTGAGGTGCATTCCCCCCGCGAAAGTTGACGCTCCCCTGACCGGCTCCTACAATACTTTTGCAACTTCTCGGCCAGTGCGTGCATCTGCGACAGCGCCCTAATACCTATGCCCGTGGAATCAGAGACCCGCGTAGCACCCCACCCGGACGTGGTCTGGCGCCTCGTTGACGGCGAGGTGGTCCTGCTGAACGTGACGTCGGGACTGTATTACAGCCTGGACCCTGTTGGATCCCGGGTCTGGGCGCTCGTGCCGGCGGAGGGCACCAGCCTGGGGACGCTGCGGGACAGTCTCGTCACGGAGTACGACGCCCCTGGAGATCAGATTGACCGGGACCTTGCCGCGCTGTTCACGCAGTTGATCGACACCGGCCTTGCCGTGATTGTGACGTCGTAGTTGTGATCGCTGGGCTGGTGCGGCAGTCGGGTGACGGCCGCCACGACACGGCGGTCGTTCGTCGCATGGTGGCGGCGCTGCAGCCGTCGGTCAACGTCCCGCGACATCCCCCCCGCATCATCGAATCCGGACCGGCCGTCCTGGGCCTGGTCCCGGATGATCTTGCTGTTGGCGCGGATGCCGGACCCGTCCGGCTGACGTGGTCGGGGCGTCTCGATCATCCAACCGAACTTGCGGCACAGATGGGGGTGAGCGCCGGCAGTGCGCGGGCCACGCTCCTGGCGGCGGCCGTCGCGCGGGGCGCGGATGGTATTCGCGCCTGTCTGGGAGACTTTGCCTTCGCGGCCTGGTTTCCGTCCGACCGTCGATTGGTCCTGGCGCGCGACGCGATGGGGATGCGCCCCCTCTACTACGCCGCGACACCGGACGTGTTCTGCTGGGCCTCGACGCTCGCCGGACTGTGTGCCACAGGGTGGCTGCCGGCCACGCTGAACGAGGGGTACTTTGCCGAGTACCTCGCGGACGCGCCGGTGTCACTCACCGAAACGCCGATCGTCGGTGCCTTCCGCGTGCCGCAGGGGTCCCAGCTGGAACTGGTCCGTGGTGTGGCGCGTGTCACGCCCTACTGGACCTTCGACCCCGACGACGAGCGGCCGATTGCGGAAGGCGATGCCGTCGATCAATTGCGGGCATTGTTCACGACGGCGGTGGCCGCACGCCTGCCAGCCGACTCCCCGGCGGCCTTCCAGCTCAGTGGCGGCCTCGATTCGTCGTCGATCGTCGGTGTGGCGCATGCCCTCGGCGTCTTGCCGCCGGCCACGTACTCGCTGACGTTTCCGGATCGCCCGGAGGCCGACGAGTCGCCGTTCATTGACGCCGTGGTGGCCCGCCATCGGTGTCGCGGGACACCGGTCCGGTATCAGGCGCCCGGAGCCACAGGTCCGGCCGTGTTTCAGCCGGCGCTCGACCACGGCGATCTGCCGGAACTGGCCACCGGCGAGGTCCTGTTTGCGCCGCTGCTGCGGCGCGCGTACACGCAGGGGCATCGCGTCATGTTGACCGGCGTTGGCGGCGATGATTACCTGTCGGGGAGCGTATTCCGGGCGGCCGATTTGTTGCGCCAGGGCCGGGTCCTGTCTGCGGCGTTCTACCTCCGCGACTACCGCGCCATGTGGGACATCAGCCGGATCGGCGCGCTGCGCGCGGCGGTCGCGCCGTTTGTGCCCGAGATGGTGACGCGCGCCGTGCGCGCCAGCAGGCCCGCGTTGCGGGTGCCGTGGTTGCAGGCCGGCTTCATCACGCGGACGGGCCTGCCCGATCGCATGAAAGGAGGGTTCTGTCGCGTGCCGAAGCGGCGGTCCGCCGTCGTCCGGGCGTCGCTGGTGCATCTCTGGTCCGGCGACTCCTCGCATCTCCACGACGCGTTGCTGCGCGCAGGCCGGAATGCCGGACTCGACATGCGCCAGCCGTTCCTGGATCGGCGTCTGGTGGAATTTCTCATCACGTTGCCCGATGATCTCCGCTTCCGGCATCGCCAGCCGCGGTATCTGCTGCGTCGCGCCTTCGACGCCCACCTGCCGCCGGCCGTCGCGACGCGTGTGGACAAAGCCGACTTCGCGCGCCTTACGCGTGATGGCCTGTGCGCGGCTGATCCGGACGGCACGCTCAGCCGCCCGATGGAGGTGGTGGCACGCGGCTGGGTCGATCTTGCCTATGCGCGCGCGGCATGGCAACGCATCCGGCAGCGGATCGCCGCGGGTGATGACCGCCACGATCCCGAGGTGCAGATGCTCTGGCAGATCCTCGCCGCAGAGGCCTCGGTGCGTGCGCTATCATCTCGACACAGCGATGTCCCTGCAGTTTGACGAACACCGACAATACCTCGCGGATCCTCATCGCCTCGCCGCGTTTGAACAGGCGATCGCGCGTGTGGTGACGCCGGGCGATGTGGTCGTCGACCTCGGGTGTGGCACCGGGATTCTCGGGCTGTTCGCGTGCCGCGCCGGGGCCTCACGCGTCTATGCGATTGACGACGGCGGCATGATCGGCATCGCGCGCCAGATTGCCGCCGCCAATGGACTGGCGGATCGCATTGTGCACGTGCACGCGTACTCGACGCGGGCGGACCTTCCCGAACGCGCCGATGTGATCGTGTCCGATCAGATGGGGCGGCTCGGGTTTGAAGCGGGCGTCGTTGAGTTCTTCGCCGACGCCTCGCGCCGCATGCTCAAGCCGGGCGGCCGGCTTCTTCCTCGAAGCGTCGCCACCTGGATGGCACCCATCGAGGCGCCGGAGATGACGGCGTGGGTCGAGTTCTGGAATACGAAGCCTGCCGGGTTTGACGTCTCAATCGTCCGACAGGGCGCGGTCAATACGGGGTACCCGGCGCACCTGAATCCCTCGCAGTGCCTGGCCGAGGGGACGCCGCTGTTGTCGATGCGCTTCGGCGACCCGGCCAGCGAGTCCTGTCGCGGCACCGCGACATTCACGGTGACGCGCGCCGGCCTGTTGTCGGGCCTCGGCGGCTGGTTCGTCGCCGACATGGCTGAGGGCGTGACGATGACCAACGCGCCAGGCGCCCCAGACCAGATCGGGCGCCGTCAGGCCTTCCTCCCGCTCGACCACCCGGTGGCCGTTGAGCCGGGGGACACGGTTGCCTGCACGGTGCTGGTGCGCCCGGTCGATTCAATCGTGGCGTGGCAACTGACGGTGCGCCGTGGCGACCAGGTGCTGCGCCGTTCGCGGCAGTCTACATTGGCCGGCATGCTCATCCTGCCTGAGATGCTTGAGCAGACCAATCCCCAGCGACGGCCGCGACTGTCGCCGTGGGCGGATGCGCGCGCGACGATTCTCCAGTTGTGCGACGGCATGCACACCCTGGCGGAGATCGAACAGGAAACGGCGGTGCGCCACCCGGATCTCTTCGTGTCGCCTGACGCCGCCGCGATTTTCGTCGCCGAAGTGGTCACCAGGTACGGCCGTGCCGACGACCGGTAACTCCCGCGAACACGCGTACACCTTCGCGGACCTCCATCTCCTGTCGTCACGTCCCCTGCCGGAGCTGGTGCCGGCGCGCGCCCCCGCCGAGGCACGCGCGGACATCGTTCGAGTCGACTGGACACCGCGGGCGGCGTCCGTTGGTGCCGAGTGGTTTCACCAGTGGGGCGACGATGACGTGTGGGCGCGCTTCGGTGAGACAGCCGAAGGATATGTCGTGGAGTTCCCGGAGACGGGGACGTTTGTCATCGCCCGCGACGGGCGCCGCATCGACGCCCAGGTGCGGCCCCGCGCGCCGATGGTCACCGCCCGGCACCTCCTGCTGAATCAGGTGCTGCCGCTGGTGCTGAGCCGTCTCCGCCCATTGGTGTTGCACGCGGGCGCCGTGGCGACCGATGGCGCGGTGGTGGCATTTGTCGGACCCACGGGAGCGGGCAAGTCCACCCTGGTGGCGGCCTGCGCGCGGCTTGGCGCCGAGGTGATGGCCGACGACAGCCTCGTGGTGTACCCGGAGTCCGGCGGGTGGCGCGCGATTCCCAGTTATCCGGCCGTTCGCTTGTGGGAGTCCGCCATGGATCATGTCGGGTGGGACCCGGCCGACGCCGCCGTCGTCGCGCACTATTCCGAAAAGCGGCGCGTGGTGCCCCACACCGGCGGGTGGCGGTTCGCCGATGGTGCCCGTCCCCTGACGCGCATCCTCCTGCTGGCCTCCGACACCCAGCCGCGGCGGCCGGCGGCGGTCGAGCTGTTTTCGCAGGTCTTCAGGCTCGACGTACGTGACCGCTCGGACGCCGTGCGGTTATTTCATCTCGTCGCGGATCTGGCGGCGGGCGTGTCGGTGGCCCGCATCGACCAGCCGTGCGCCGACCGGCGGGCGCTGGATGTCGCCGAACGGGTGCTGCGCGGGTCGGCGTTGCGGCCAGCCGCCGAACCGGGCATAGTATCGAAGCATGGCAGAGCATCCTTCGACCAAGGTTGACGGAACGACCCCCAGGCCCGCGCGTCAGCCGTGGACGGCGCCGCGCCTGTTGGAGTACGGCCACATCGGCAAGCTCACGCAGGGTACCAGCGGCACCTCGGCTGAGGGCACCACCAGGCGTCAAACCGGCATGTGCTTGTAGGTCCGGCCCTCACGCTAGACGCGGTGACGCGGCGTTATCGCGTTCGACGGTTTACCGGTCCCCCGCCTGTTGTCGCGCTGGATGCCGTCTCGTTTGTCGTGCCTGCCGGCACTTTGTGCGGCGTGCTCGGCCACAACGGCGCCGGCAAAACGACCCTCCTTGAAATCCTGGCCACGCTGCTGATCCCGCAGGGCGGCCACGCGTTGGTGTTCGGTCAGGACGTCGTGTCCAGCCCGTCGGCGGTGCGCCGCCTGATGGCGTACGCACCGGCGGGGGGCTCGGCATTTTTCCCCAGGCTGACGGGCAGACAGAACCTCGAATTTTTTGCCGCGCTGTACGACATCCCGCGGGCGCAGTGGCGCGAACGTGGTGCTGAGGCCGCGGAGGAATTGGCGATCGCGGATGCGTTGGACCGGCGTGTCGATACCTATTCGGATGGCATGCGCCAGCGGCTCGGGCTCGCCCGCGCAGCGATGGCACGCGCGCGGCTCTGGCTCCTCGATGAACCGACCCGGGGGCTTGATCCGCAGGCCCGTGCGTTGACGCAGACCGCGCTGCGGCGCTGGGCGCGCGAGCGTGGGGCGACGATGCTGATTTCCACCCACGACCTCGACGAAGCGCAGACCCTGTGTGATCAGGTGGTCGTGCTGCATCGCGGCCGCGTGTCGCTCAATTGCGCCACGGCCGATCTGCGCGGCGAACGCGGCGCGTTGACCGCGGCGTACGGCGCGGCCACCAGTGACGGAGCCCCGTCGTGATTGCCAAAGCGTGGGCTTGTCTCCGGAAAGATGTGCGGATCGATCTCAGCTACCGGCTGGTGTTCGCCTTCGATGCGATCGATGGTGTGCTGATGCTGATTGTGTATGGCGTTCTGGCGGGACTGTTTGAGGATCGCGCCCTCGATGGCTACACCCCGCTGGGGTTTCTGCTGGTGGGCGTTGCGGCAAACGGCGCGCTGATGACCGCGCTCATCTGTTTTTCGCAGGTGGTCCGCGGCGTCCAGGCCGTCGGTGTGATCAAGGCCGTGATGGCGACGCCCACCTCACCGCTCGTGACGGTGGTGCTATCGTCCCTCTACCCCATGCTTCGCGCGGCGCTGGATCTCGTGGTGTGGATGGGTGTGGCGTTCCTGCTCGGCGCGCCGCTGGCCGGCGTGACGCCCGGCAGCCTGATGGCCACGGCGCTGGTCTTTGGCGGCGCCGCGCTCGCGATGGCCGGCTTCGGATTTGTCGCGGCCGCGTTCGCGGTGGTCTTCAAACGCGGGGATCCCATCATCTGGGCCTTTGCCTCGGCCAACATGTTGCTCGCCGGTGTGTTGTACCCGACCAGCAGTCTGCCCCCGGTGCTTGCGCGGCTGTCACCGTGGTTCCCCTCCACCCACGCGTTGAATGGACTGCGTGCCACGATGCTCGACGGCGCGGGCGTCGACGCCGTGTGGCCGTCGCTGATGATGTTGGGCGGGTGGGCGCTGGTTGGTGTGCCGCTCGGTCTGTGGGTGTTGGCGCGTGCCATCCGGTACGCGCGCGAGGAAGGAACGTTGGGACATGTCTGAAGGTTGGCAGGGGTGGGACGCCTACGCGCCCTTCTACGATTGGGAAAACGCGCGCACCCTTGGGCGCCGCGACGTCGCGTTCTGGCGGAAGATCGCTGCGTCGATCGACGGCGATCTGCTTGAGCTCGGCTGCGGCACCGGCCGCCTGCTCGCGCCGATGGCGCGCGTCCGCGAAGATACCGGCCGCACCATCGGGGTCGACCGCTCCGAGCCCATGCTCGACCGCGCCCGTCGTCGCCTGCGCCGGATGCCCGCCGGCCTTCGACCGGCGCTGGTTCGTGGAGACGTGCGCACGTGGCCCTTTCGCCCCCGGCGATTCAAGGCGGTGATCGCGGCCTATGGCCTCCTGCAGTCACTGGTCCGTGACGCGGACGTCACCGCGACCCTCGACGCCGCAGCCGCCGGCCTGTCGCGCGGAGGATTGCTGGCGATCGACCTTGTGCCTGACCTGTCCGCGTGGGAGGAATACGAGCGTCGCATCCCGTTGAAAGGTCGCCTCTCGGCCGGCACGACGCTGACGCTGGTCGAATCGGTGCGGCAGGATCGCCGCAAGGGGCTGACCATCTTCGACGAGCAGTACGTGGTCCGCACGGGACGCACGGTGCGGCGGCACCAGTTTCAACTGACGTTCCGCACGTTGCCGATGGCACAGGTCCTCACCCGGCTCGAGCGGGCTGGATTCCGGGTGGACAACGTGCTGGGCGGATATCGGGGGGAAGTCTGGCATCCGGAGGCGGACACCTGGGTGATTCTGGCCCGTAAACGTTGACGTGTTAACATTTAGCGTTATTTTGGCCACCCGCAAGGGGGCTGTTTCATTGCGGGGAGTACGGCATGTCAGGCCATTCAAAGTGGCACACGATCAAACACAAGAAGGGCGCCGCTGACGCCAAGCGCGGCAAGATCTTCACCCGGATCATCAAGGAGTTGACCATCGCCGCGAGGAACGGCGGCGGCGACCCCGACATGAACCCGCGTCTTCGGACGATCATCGCGGAAGCGAAATCGGTGAACATGCCTGCCGACAACATCAAGCGCGCGATTCGTCGCGGCACGGGTGAAGAAGAAGGCCTGATCTACGACGAGATCATGTACGAGGGCTACGGCCCGGGCGGCGTGGCGGTGCTGGTGGATACCATCACGGACAATCGCAATCGCACGGTCTCGGAAATCCGGCACATCTTCGGCAAGTACGGCGGGAACCTCGGCGAAGCGAACAGCGTGGGCTGGATGTTCGAGAAGAAGGGCCTTGTCGTGGTCGACAAAAAGGCCGCGGCCGAAGACGTGCTGATGAACGTGGCCCTTGAGGCCGGGGCTGACGACATGACCGAGGATGGCGACGCGTGGGAGGTCACGTGCGGTCCGGACGCCCATCAGGCGGTGCTCGACGCCATCAAGGCGACCGGCGTGGAACCCACCCGGTCCGAGGTGGCCATGTTGCCGAAGAACTACGTCACCCTTGAGGGCAAGGCCATCCAGCAGATGATGAAGCTGATGGACGCGCTCGACGACAGCGAAGACACGCGCAACGTGTGGACCAACGCCGACTTCGACGAAAAGGATATCGAGGCGTCTCTGACGTGAGAATTTTCGGGATTGACCCGGGCTCGACGCGCACCGGTTACGGGTGCGTCGAGACCGACGGGACCCGGCATCGCCTCGTGGTGTGCGGCGCGCTGGCGCCGCCTGCAGGATCGAGTTTTCCCGAACGACTGCATGTCATTCACGACGGACTCGCGCGCCTGCTGCGTGACACCGCGCCGGCGTGCGTGGTGGTCGAGAATCTGTTCTACGCCAAGAATGTCCGGTCGGCGCTGCAACTCGGACACGCCCGTGGTGTGGCGCTGCTCGCGGCCCAGCAACTGGGCCTGCCGATCGTGGAATACACCCCGGCGGAGATCAAACTCGCGGTGGTGGGATTTGGCCGTGCCGACAAGGTGCAGATGCAGCAGATGGTGAAACTGCTGCTGGGCCTCGCCGAGGTTCCCACGCCCCACGACGCGGCGGACGCCCTCGCGGCGGCGCTGTGTCATGTGCACTCCGGCACCTCGGCGCTCGAAGCGCGGGCCACGCGCGCCCTGCCGAAACACCTTCGCAACTGGCGCGACTACAAGCCCGCAGCGACGACGCGGCGGCAGGCGCCGTGATCGCCTCCCTGACCGGCGTCCTCGCCGTCAAGGACGCGCGTCGTCCCCAGCGCATCGTGATCGACGTGAGCGGCGTCGGCTACGAAGTGTGGGCTCCGCTCTATACGATCTACACGCTGGGGGATCCGGGAGCGCGCGTCACGCTCCGGATCCATACGCACGTGCGTGAGGACGTGCTGCAGTTGTTCGGGTTTGCCACGGACCTTGAACAGAATCTGTTCGAGCGCCTCATCGGCGTGAGCGGCGTGGGCCCGAAGCTCGCCCTCGCCGTGTTGTCCGGCCTCGAGCCGCAGGAACTCGTACGCGCCATCCGCAGCAATGACCTCGGCCGGTTGACGGCGATTCCCGGTGTGGGACGCAAGACCGCAGAGCGCCTCGTGGTGGACCTGAAGGACCGTCTCGCGCAGGAAGACGTCGGTGGTGGTCCGACGGCACCGATGGCGCAGGGCGACAGCATCCGGGAGGACGTGCTCTCGGCCCTGGCGAACCTCGGCTATCAGCGCGCGACAGCCGAGAAGGCCGCGGACCGTGTGTTGGGGCGTGAGGGCGAGCCCGCGGCGTTCGAACAGACCCTGCGTGACGTCCTGAAGGAACTCGCGCGATGACGGGGGCTGCCCGGTGAAAGACGAGACCCTGGTCAACGCACGTCCCGTCGACGATGACGCGCAGTACGACGCCGGATTGCGTCCGCGCACACTGAACGAATACATCGGCCAGGACCGGGTGCGGGAGAACCTGCATGTGTCGATCGAAGCGACGCGGCAGCGCGGGGAAGCGCTGGACCACGTGCTGGTGTACGGCCCGCCGGGGCTGGGCAAGACCACGCTGGCGTACGTGATCGCGAACGAACTTGGCGTGGCGGTGCGGTCGACGTCGGGCCCCGTGCTCGAAAAGCCGGGCGATCTGGCGGCGATGCTGACGAACCTGCAGGCGCGCGAGGTCCTCTTTATCGACGAAATCCATCGGATGAGTCCGGTGATCGAGGAAATCCTCTATCCGGCGATGGAGGATTTTGAACTCGACATTCTCATCGGTCAGGGCCCGAGTGCCCGGTCGGTGAAGGTGCCGCTGCAGCCGTTCACGCTCATCGGTGCGACGACGCGAGCCGGGTTGCTGACGTCGCCGCTGCGCGCGCGGTTCGGGATCGTCCACCGGTTGGACTTCTACCAGGACGTGGATCTGACCGAGATCGTGACGCGGTCCGCGCGCATTCTCGGGGTGGAAACGTCGGCGGGAGCGGCGGAGGAAATCGCGCGGCGGTCGCGCGGGACGCCGCGCATCGCGAACCGGCTGCTGCGGCGCATCCGGGATTTTGCGCAGGTGCGGGCCGATGGCATCATCACGGCCGAGGTGTGCCACGAAGCGCTGAAGCTGCTCGAAGTGGATGCGCACGGCTTTGATGAAGCCGACCGCCGGTTGCTGCGGACGATCATCGACAAGTTTGGCGGCGGGCCGGTGGGGCTGAGCAGCCTTGCAGCCGCCATTGGGGAAGAACGGGACGCGATCGAGGACATCTACGAGCCGTATCTGATTCAGATCGGATTCCTCGAACGCACGTCGCGCGGCCGGGTCGCCACCGCGCGCGCGTATGACTACTTCGGACTGATGGCACCAGGAAAGGATCGTTTGTGGTGATACGACCGGTGAAGGTTGCGGGGTTGTCGACGTTTGTCCCCCCGCATGTGCTGACCAATGACGACCTGGAGAAGCTGGTCGAGACCTCCAACGAGTGGATCCTCCAGCGCACGGGCATCAAGGAACGGCACATTGTCGACCCCGGCATGGCCACGTCCGATATCGCGGAGCCGGCCGCGCGGGCGGCGATCGCCGAGGCGGGCCTGACGCCCGCCGACATCGGTTTCATCGTCGTGGGCACCACCACGCCGGATACCGTCTTCCCGAGCACGGCGTGTGTGCTGCAGGCGAAGATCGGCGCCACGAAGGCCTGGGGGTTTGACCTGGGTGCGGCGTGTTCAGGATTCACCTATTCGCTCACGGTGGGCTGGAAGATGGTGGCGTCGGGCGCCGTGGACCACGCCCTCGTGATTGGGGCCGACGTGATGTCGAGCATCATCGACTACACCGATCGCTCCACGTGTGTGTTGTTTGGTGACGGGGCAGGCGCGGTGGTGTTGTCGGTGGCCGCGCCGGATGAGCCGTGCCTGATCGACTTTCTGCACGAAATTGACGGCCACGGCGGGCCGTCGCTCTGTATGCCGGCCGGGGGCAGCCGCCGCCCGGCGTCCCATGAGACCGTCGACCAGCGGCAGCACTACGTGAAGCAGGACGGGGCGGCCGTGTTCAAGTTTGCCGTGAAGAAGAGCGGCGAGATCGCGCAGCGCCTGCTTGAGCGGCACGGGCTTACGGGCGCCGATCTCGATCTGTTCGTGTCCCATCAGGCGAATCGCCGCATCATCGAGGCGACGGCGGAGCGCATCGGCCTCGCTCCCGAGAAGGTCATTATTAATCTCGAACGGTTCGGCAACACGACCGCCGGGACGATTCCGCTGGCGCTGGCCGACGCGCGCACGGACGGCCGACTCAAGCGCGGCGATCTCGTGCTGCTGACTTCGGTTGGCGCCGGCTTCACCGTCGGGTCGGTGTTGCTGCGCTGGTCGCTGTAGGGCGCGCTGGGTGGTAGCGCGCCATCAGTCAAACACGATCTCCACGTCCCCCACGCGCATGATCAGCCCGCGCGCGTGGGCGTCGTGCCAGTCCGCCTCGGTCATCGGCGAGCCGTCGGGGCGCCGCCATTCAACATCCCCGCTGCCCGGAGCGAAAAAGGTCGACCGCGCAAGGCCCGGCGTGGCGCGTCGCCACGCGGCCAGCGCACGTACGTAGTCGAGCAGCGCGAGGTCGGCGCCGTCGTCCACGCTCCAGGGTGTCCAACTGACCGCCGAGTCCTGGCAGTAGGCGTTGTTGTTGCCCATCTGCGTACGGCCGAGTTCGTCGCCGCCGCTGATCATCGGAACGCCAAGCGACGCGAAGAGGGTGCGGAAGAAGTCGCGTTGTGCGGCAGCGCGTGCGGCGCGCACGGCCGGTTCGTGAGTGGGCCCCTCGATCCCGAAGTTCTGGCTCAGGTTGTGCGAGTCCCCGTCGCGATTGTCTTCGCCGTTGCCGGCGTTGTGTTTGTGGGCATACGCCACGAGATCCGCGAGCGTGAATCCGTCGTGTGAGGTCACGAAGTTGATGCTGGCGGTCGGACCCCGTCCCGGGGCGCCGTACAGGTCGCTGCTGCCGGACAGGCGTGTCGCCAGTGCGGCGCGTGTGCCCGCGTCCCGGCGCCAGTACCGCCGGACGTCATCGCGGTAGCGGCCATTCCACTCGGCCCAGCCGGCGGGGAAGTGCCCGACCTGATATCCCTCTGCGGTCGCGTCCCACGGTTCGGCGATGCGCTTGACGGGAGAGAGCACCGGGTCGTCCTGGATCTCGCGGAGCACGGGCGCGGCGGGATCGAAGTGATGGTCGCCCCGGGCCAGCGCCGACGCGAGGTCAAAACGGAATCCGTCGACGTGCATTTCCTCCACCCAGTATCGGAGGCTGTCGAGAATCAGGCGGCGCACGAGCGGCTGGCGCGTATCGAGCGTGTTGCCGCAGCCGGTGACATCGTCGTACCGGGTCGGGTCGTCGGCGCGGTGGCGGTAATAACGGGCGGGGTCGAGCCCGCGCATGGAGAGCGTCGGGCCGGTCTCGTGGCCCTCGGCCGTGTGGTTGTAGACCACGTCGAGCAGCACCTCGATGCCGGCCGTGTGGAGGGCGCGGACCATCGATTTGAATTCATCAACCACACCCTGTGGCGAGCGCGCGGCGGCGAGCCGTGGCTCGGGGGCGAAGAAACCGAGCGTGTTGTAGCCCCAGTAGTTCGTCAGGCCGCGCGCCTGGAGCGCCGGTTCGTCCACCCGGGCGTGCACCGGCAGCAATTCCACGGCCGTGACGCCCAGTGACCGCAGGTGCGCGATGGCGGGGGCGGAGGCCAGTCCGGCGTATGTGCCCCGAAGCCCAGGCGGAATGTCGGGATGTCTCGCCGTGAATCCCTTGACGTGCATTTCGTAGATGACCGTCTCTGTCCACGGGGTGCGTGGGGAACGGTCGGCGCCCCAGTCAAAGCGGTCGTCGATGACCACCGCCCGCGGCGTCCGTCCGTGCGTCCACGAAAACGTTTCCGCGAACGCGCGGCCGTACGGGTCAAAGAGCACACCGGGCGTCAGGTCCGTGCGGAAGCCGTAGATCGTGCCCGGGCCTGCGCCGGGAACGTACACGTGCCACTGATGCGCGTCGCTCTCCATCGGAATGCGCGTCCGCTCCCGCACCGCATCAGCCGCGTCAAACAGACACAACTCCACCCGCGTCGCACGCGACCACACGCTGAACCCGGTGCCCACCCCATCCCACGTCGCCCCGTACATGCGCCCACTAGCATCTCTCATCCGCCCATCCGCCCATCCGCCCATCCGCCCAGTAACATGTCCGCATGCGTCTTTCCGAGTTTGACTTCGATCTGCCCGAGTCGTTGATCGCGCAGCATCCGCGTCCGCGAGGGGCGTCCCGGATGCTGGTCGTTGATCGGGCGACAGGCACATGGTCCGAGTCCCGGGTGGCGGATCTTGCGGAGTGGCTGTCGCCGGGCGATCTGGTGGTGGCGAACGATTCACGGGTATTTCCCGCGCGACTGCTGGGCCGTCGCGCCGGCGGTGGGCGCGCCGAGTGTCTGTTGCTGCATCCGGAATCCGGAGATGACTGGTGGGCGCTGGTGCAGCCGGGCCAGCGGCTGCCCATCGGTGCGACAATCGATTTCACGGAGGCCGTTCGCGCGCCGGGCGTCACGCTGCAGGGCACCATCCAGTCGCGTGATGCGGACGGCCGCCGCTGTGTGCGTCTGGCATCCACAGGGGTGTCGGTGGCGGACGCGATCGATCGCCTCGGACACATTCCGCTGCCGCCCTACATCCGCCGGCCTGATGCTGCCGAGGACCGCGAGCGGTATCAGACGATGTTTGCCCGCGAGGTCGGGTCGATAGCGGCGCCGACGGCCGGCCTGCACTTTGATGCCGCGCTGACGGCGGCGCTCGCGGCGAAGGGCATTGCGCAGGCGACCGTCACGTTGCACGTCGGGTACGGCACCTTCAAACCGGTGAAGGTGGAGGATATTGCGAATCATCGGGTGGATGCCGAACGGTTCGTGGTGTCGGCCGCGGCGGCAGCGGAGATGGCGGGCACGCGTGCGCGTGGCGGGCGCGTGGTGGCGATCGGCACCACCACGACGCGGGCGCTTGAGTCGGCCGCGCGCGCGACAGGGCAGGTCACCGCAGGTGTGGACGCGACCGATCTCTGCATTCTGCCGGGTCACTCGTTCCGGGCTGTGGACATGTTGCTGACAAATTTCCACCTGCCGAAATCGTCGCTGCTGCTGCTGGTGTCGGCGTTTGCCGGACGCGACCTGGTGCTGGCCGCGTATCGGGATGCGATTGCGCGCGGCTTCACCTTCTACAGTTACGGTGATGCCATGTTGATAAGATGACGCCGCCTATGGCGCGGCCGGATGGCGATCCCGACTTCTGCCGGCGACTGAATCCCCACCTCACGATCACCGACAGGCCGTTTCCCGCGGCCGCGGACTCCAATCCGGCTCTTGACTCTGGAGTGGTCGGCCGTTCGCTCGCGCAGCTGGATGAATCCGGATTTCTGGTCACGCCGGCGGTGGTCCCGGAGCCCGTGATGGCGCCAATGCGGTGGATCACCCACTCCATTGGGGGGCCATGACCTCCTGGCGCGCTTCGGCCCCGACCTGACCTGAGGTATCATCAACAGTCTTTGCCGGTGTAGCTCAGCTGGTTAGAGCATGCGGCTCATATCCGCAGGGTCCGGGGTTCAAGTCCCTGCACCGGCACCATTTTTCCAGCACGTTCTTCGGAGCACGAGGGCTTCAGCCCTCGTGTCGACCCAGGGGCTGAAGCCCTTGGGTTCCTGAACCATGAACCGATGAACCGATGAACCATGAACCGCGATAATGGTCCATGCCCCTCCCCCCGGTTCCCGGTGACGCCCTGATGGGGCAGCGCATCGCGGCCGCCGTGTCCGGCGGGGCTGACTCGGTCGCCATGGCCTGGTGGCTGCACGACTTCGCGACACGGCCCCTACCGGCCGTGGTCTTCGCCGGGCTCATCCACGTCAACCACGGCCTGCGCGGCGCCGAGTCGGCTGCGGATGAGCAGTTTTGCCGCGACCTGGCCGCAGAGCTCGCCCTGCCAATCGAGGTGCACGCCGCACCAGTACCGGCCTCGGGCCGTTCGCCGGAAGCCGCCGCGCGGGATCTGCGCTACGCCGCGTTCGAGCGGGCGGCCGATGCCCTGGGCGCGACGGTCGTGTGCACGGCCCACACTGCTGACGATCAGGCAGAAACCGTGCTGCTGCGTCTGCTGCGGGGCGCGGGTTTGCGCGGACTCTCGGGTATTCGCGTGACCAACGGGCGGACGGTGCGGCCGCTGCTTGAGTGCCGGCGCGAAGAGTTGCGAGCCGCGCTGCGCGCGGCGGGTCGGCCCTGGCGAGAGGATGCATCCAACACGGACGTGTCAATTCCTCGCAATCGCATCCGCCATGAACTCCTGCCCGCCCTTGAGCGCGTCTCCGCGGACATCGCCTCAGGCGGGGTCGAGGCGCTGGCCCGCTTCGCGACCTATGCGGCCGACGACGAACTGTTTCTTGAGGGCGCGGCCGTCGAATTGATGGCCCGCCTCGTCCTGCCCTCGGCCCCCGGGGCCGTCGCACTTGCCCGAGGCGGCCTGGTCACCGCCCCGGCGCCCCTGGCTCGGCGTGTGGTCCGAATGGCGGCGGGGCGGGTCGCCCCCGATCGCCCCTGGTCCACCGTGCACCTCGACGCCGTGCTCCGCCTCGCGCGGCGCGCACAGGGCGGCGGCACACTGGATTTGCCGGGCGTTCTGGTCGAAAGGGTGTCTAACGAAGTACGGCTGCTGCCGCGGTCGTAAAGGTCAGGAACCAGACGGTCCGGACGCGCGTCCGACCTCATAGCCAGTCAGGGTGAGCGTGGTAACCTTGAAGGTCAGGAAGCTGAAAAAAGGATGAATTCGACGATCAAGGGATTTTTGTTCTGGACCGCGATGGTGGTCTTCGGGGTCCTGATCTGGCAGGCAACGGCCAATTTCAGTCAGGCTGAGACCAGGATCAGTCTGACCGAGTTCATGGATCGTGTGGCCAAGGGCCAGATCGAGAAGGTCGAACTGACCGGTCGGCAGCTGCGCGGTCTGGCGCTTCCGAATGATCCTGCAGGGAAGGCCGTCCGGTCCTACCTGCCCGTCGAGTATCCCGGCTTCTACGAGAAGCTGGCCGAGCGCAACGTCGAATTGGTCGCCAACGAAGAGACCACCGGTGGCTGGACGCAGTTCCTGTTCTTCTGGGCGCCCGTCCTCCTGATGATCGGTTTCTGGGTCTTCATGACCCGCCAGATGCAGAGCGGCGGCAACAAGGCCCTCTCGTTCGGCAAGTCCCGCGCGAAGCTGTCGTCCTCGACGCAGAAAAAGGTCACGTTCAAGGAGGTGGCCGGCGCGGACGAAGCCAAGGAAGAGCTCCAGGAAATCATCGAGTTCCTGCGCGAGCCGCAGAAGTTCCAGAAGCTCGGCGGCCGCATCCCGAAGGGCGTGTTGCTCATGGGGTCGCCCGGCACGGGCAAGACGCTGCTCGCGCGCGCCGTCGCCGGCGAAGCGAACGTCCCGTTTTTCTCGATCAGCGGTTCCGACTTCGTCGAAATGTTTGTCGGCGTCGGCGCGTCCCGTGTGCGCGATCTCTTTGAGCAGGGTAAGAAGAACGCGCCCTGCATCGTGTTTATCGACGAAATCGACGCCGTCGGCCGCCATCGTGGCGCCGGTCTCGGCGGCGGTCACGACGAACGCGAGCAGACGCTGAACCAGTTGCTCGTCGAGATGGACGGCTTCGAGTCCAACGAAGGCGTCATCCTCATCGCGGCCACCAACCGGCCCGACGTGCTCGACCCCGCGTTGCTGCGTCCCGGTCGTTTTGACCGCCGCATCGTGGTGAACCGTCCCGACCTCAAGGGGCGCGAAGGCATTCTGCTGGTTCACACCAAGAAGATTCCGCTCGCCGACGACGTCAACATCAGCGTGATTGCGCGCGGCACGTCCGGTTTCTGTGGTGCCGACCTGGCCAATCTGGTGAACGAAGCGGCCCTGAACGCCGCGCGGTACAACCAGAAGGTCGTGCGGATGGCCGACTTCGAGCACGCGAAGGACAAAGTCCTGATGGGGACCGAGCGCCGCTCGATGGTCATCACCGAAGACGAAAAACGCGTCACGGCCATTCACGAGGCCGGCCACGCGTTGCTCGCGGTGCTGCTCCCGCACGCCGACCCGATCCACAAGGTCACCATCATCCCGCGCGGCATGGCGCTGGGGCTGACGATGCAGTTGCCCACCGAGGAGAAGCACAACTACTCGCGCGACTACCTCATGGACCAGCTGGCCATTCTGCTCGGTGGCCGTATCGCCGAAGAGATCACCAACGGCGCGCTGACGACCGGCGCCGGCAACGACCTCGAGCGTGTCACCGAACTGGCGCGTCGCATGGTGTGTGAGTGGGGCATGAGTGACGAAATGGGGCCGCTCACCTTCGGCAAACGCGATGAACAGGTGTTCCTGGGTCGCGAGATCTCGAAGTCGCAGGACTACAGCCAGGAGACGGCCGTTCGCATCGACTCCGAGGTGAAACGGTTCGTGCTCACCAACTACGATCGCGCACGGACGGTGTTGACCGAAAACAAGGCCGTGTTGCTCAAAATCGCCGACGAACTCCTGCTGCGCGAAGTGCTCGACGCGGATCAGGTGCGCAAGATCTGCAAGGGCGAGCCGCTCGAAGATCTGCCGGCGACGCCGCCCGTGGGCGGGACGCCGGTGGAAACCGCGGGTCGTCCCGCGCCGCCGCTCGTGGCGCCGCTGCCCAAGCCCGCAACGCAGGCCTAGTGCATCGTCGGCAGACGTTCCGGATTCCGCTGGCGTCTGGGCAGGTCCTGACCCTCGGCGAGCGTACGCTCGTCATGGCCATCGTGAACATCACGCCGGATTCGTTTTCGGACGGGGGCGAACGTCTCGACCCTGGCGTCGCGGTTGCGGATGCCCTGCGGATGGTCGACGAAGGCGCCGATCTGCTTGACCTTGGCGGCGAATCCACCAGGCCCGGCGCTGCGCCGCTGCCGGCCGACGAGGAGTGGCGGCGGGTCGGTCCGGTGCTCGAAGGTCTCCGGGGGCGCGTCAGCGTCCCCATCTCCATCGATACCTACAAGGCGACCATTGCGGCCCGGGCTCTCGACCTGGGCGCGACCATCGTGAATGACGTGACGGCCTTTGCCGCCGATCCGGCGATGGCCGGCGTGGTGGCCTCCCGGGGGGCTGCCGCGATCCTGATGCACCATCGGGGCCGGTCCTCGTCGATGTACGACCGCGCGGTGTATGCCGACGTCGTGGCCGAGGTCCGCGAGGAACTGGCGGTGCGACTGTCGGAGGCGGAGGCGGCCGGCGTGCCGCGCGAGCGGCTCATTCTTGACCCGGGGTTCGGATTCGCCAAACGGGCTGCCCAGTCGATGGAAACGCTGGCGGGTTTGTCGGCGTTGGCGTCGCTTGGGGTGCCCATTCTCTCCGGGCCGTCACGCAAGTCCTTTCTGCAACTGGCGCTTGGCGACCGGCCGCCGGCCGAACGGGTCTGGGGCACGGCCGCCGCCGTGGCCGCGTCCATCTGGCTGGGCGCCCACATCGTCCGCGTCCACGACGTGAAGGCGATGGTGGATGTCGCGCGGGTGACCGACGCGATCGTCTCCCGCACCGCTCTCAGCCAAACCAGGATTTGATACTCTACCGGTGCCCATGGACCAGCTCACCGCCCTTCTCCAGCGGCCTCCGGTGAACTGGTGGGATGTCGTCGACATTCTGATCGTCTCGATCCTGATTTACGAAGGACTCAAACTCATTCGCGGCACCCGCGCGGCACAGATGGCCCTGGGATCGGCCGTGGTGTTGCTGCTGTTTTACGCGTCACGGCGGTTTCCGCTGCAGACGGTGAACTGGGTGATTCAGAACGTGTTTGTGTACGCGGGGTTTGCGGCCATTGTCCTGTTTCAGTCGGACATCCGGCGCGCGCTGTCCCATCTGGGCCGTGCGCGGTTCTTCCGGTACCTCGCAGGCGCGAAGGAATCGGACGAGACCATCGAAGAGGTGCTGACGGCGGCGGGCCTGCTGGCCAGGGCCAGGACGGGGGCCCTGATCGTGCTGGAGCGCGAGATCGGTCTGCGCAACTACGTCGAGAGCGGCATCTCCCTTGATGCCGCCGTCAGTTACGACCTGCTCACAACCATCTTCCAACCCGGGGCGCCGATGCACGATGGCGCGGTGATCGTCCAGGAGAATCGTGTGGCGGCGGCGGCGTGTTTCCTGCCGCTGACGATCAGTCCGTCGTTTGATCGTGAGTTGGGCACACGCCATCGCGCGGCCATTGGCGTGACGGAAGAATCGGATGCCGTGGCCGTGGTTGTCTCGGAAGAGCGCGGCGAAGTCTCACTGGCGGTGGATGGCCGCATTGAACGTGGTCTGACGCCCGAGCGTCTTCGCGCACGGCTGCAGGAACTGGTGTTGTACCGGCGGACGACGCCGGCGAATGGGACGGGGGGCGCGTGATGGCCTGGCATCCGTTCAGGAATCTTGGACTCAAGGTGGTCGCGACCGGGCTGGCGACCTTGTTATGGCTGTCGGTCGGCAGCGACTTCTTTGTCGAGCGCAGTGTGCGTGTGCCGCTCATGTTCCGCAACCTGCCCGCGCACCTGGCGATCGCGCCTGGTGCACCGGGTTCGGTCGAGGTGCACCTCCGCGGTCGTTCGAGCCAGTTGACGGGCGAACAGGGGGAAGTCAACGTCTCGATCGACCTGGCCGATGCGCGGTCCGGCTCACACGTGTTTCATCTGCGGACAGACCTGGTGACCACGCCGTTTGGGATGGAAGTCACGCAGGTGTTTCCGGCGGCCGTCACGTTGACGCTCGAGGAGAAGGACCGGCGGTTGGTGCCGGTGAAGGCCACCGTGGAAGGGGAACCGGCCAAGGGCTTCTTCGTCAAGGAGGTCCTCGTCGAGCCCGGCGAGGTAGAAGTGGTCGGGCCCAAGCGGCCGCTCGCGGCGTTGAAACACGCGATGACCGAGACGGTCATGATCGAAGGCGCAACGGCCTCCGTGGTGAGGACGGTCAACATCGGCATTGCTGATGCTCTGGTGCGGCTGCGGGAGCCGCGCAGTGCACGTGTCACGGTGGTGATCGTGAAAGACGGCGGACAGGAGAAGCGCTGAGTGGCGGCACGGTTGTTTGGCACGGATGGTATTCGGGGCGTGGCGGGGACGCGTCCGCTCGACCCGCCGACGGTCGCCCGGCTTGGGGCCGCGTTGGTGCGGGTGCTCAACCTCGATCGTCCGGCGCGCCTGCTGGTCGGCCGGGACACCCGTGAATCGGGGGAGTGGATTGAGCGGGAACTGGCGCGTGGGGCCGCCTCACAGGGGGCCGTCACGGAATCCACGGGCGTGATCCCCACGCCGGCGGTGGCGTATCTGGCGCGCACGGGAGGGTTCGATCTTGGCGTCGTGATTTCCGCGTCCCACAACCCGTTCCGCGACAACGGCATCAAGGTGTTCTCCGGCCGCGGTGAGAAGTTCGACGAAGGTACTGAGCGTGCGATCGAAGCGATCGTGGCGGATGCCTCGTGGGCGGTGCCCGCGGGGGCGGAGGCGCATGTGCAGGTGCACGACCTGAGCGAACCGTACCTCGACCACGCGCGCCTGCTGCTGCCCGATCCGCGAGGGCTCCGTGGGGCCACCATCGCGATCGACATGGCGAATGGCTCGACGACGACCACGGCCCGGCGGTTGTTTGAGGGGCTCGGCTTTGCGATCGTGACGCTGGGCGACCGACCGGATGGTCGCAACATCAACGAAGGCTGTGGTTCGACGGCCCCGGCCGGCCTCGCGGCTGCCGTCGTTGCGCACAAATGCCGGCTCGGTGTGGCCTTCGACGGTGATGGGGATCGCGCGATCCTGGTTGATGACCGGGGAAATGTCGTGGACGGCGACGCGTTGTTGTTGATGCTGGGGCTGCACTATCAGCGTCAGGGCCGGCTCCCGGGGAACACCGTGGTGGCGACCGTGATGAGCAACATTGGCCTGGAGATCGCGCTGCGCGACCGCGGCATCACGTTGGTGCGGACGCCGGTGGGCGACAAGTACGTCAGCGAAGCCATGTTGCGCGACGGGTTTGTCGTCGGCGGGGAACAATCGGGCCACGTCATTCTCGCGGAGCACCTCTACACGGGTGACGGCATGGCGACGGCCCTTGCCGTGCTGCGCGTGATGGCCGAGTCGGGGCGTGAGTTGTCGGACCTTGCCGCCGATTTGGTCACGTATCCACAGACACTGGTGAACGTCCGGGTGCGCGAACGCGTGGACGTCGCGACGGTGCCGGCAATCGCCGCCGCGATGCGCCGCGTGGAACAGGCGCTTGATGGACGCGGGCGCCTGCTGGTCCGCTACTCGGGCACCGAGCCCCTGCTTCGGATCATGATCGAAGGCGAGAACCAGGCCACGGTGCAGGCCTGGGCCGAAGAAGTGGCCGATGCGGTGAGGACGACGATCGGATGATCCAGCTGAGTGTGAACGTCAACAAGGTTGCCACGCTGCGCAATGCACGTGGCGGTGACACACCCAGCGTGCTGGAGGCGATCGACGCGTGCCTGACTGCCGGGGCAAGGGGCATCACCGTGCATCCGCGCGCGGACGAACGCCACATCACACGGGCGGATGTCTCCGCCATTGCCGCGCACCTGGCGCCGGTGCGTGATCAGGTGGAGTTCAACATCGAAGGGGATCCACGCGCGGACTTTGTTGAGCTGGTCGTGGCCGCGCGGCCGCACCAGTGCACGCTGGTGCCGGTGGTGCCCGGCGAGATCACCAGCCAGGCTGGTTGGTCCGCGGAGACATCTCCGGAACGATTGACGGCCGTAGTTGCGCGCCTGCGGGCCGAAGGCATCCGGGTCAGCCTGTTTGTGGAGGCGGCGGAAGCCCCCATCCGCTGGGCCAAACGTCTCGGGGCCGATCGGGTGGAGTTGTATACCGAGCCGTTTGCGCGCGCGTTCGCAAAGGGGCCGGACGCGGCGCGCGCGTCGGTCGCGATGTATGCCGCCGCTGCGGAACTGGCCCACGTCCTGGGCATGGGGGTGAACGCGGGGCACGATCTCGACCTCAGGAATCTGGTGGTGTTTCGCGAGGTGCCGTATCTCGACGAGGTGTCGATCGGCCACGCGCTGATCAGCCATGCGCTCTATGTCGGCCTCGAGCGCTCCGTGCGCGACTACCTCGCGGTGTTAACATGAAACTGCGAGACGGAAAGGGCCTGCTGTGAACCGAGAATCTCTGGCGTATGCAATCTCCGGTGTGATGTTTGGCCTTTTGGTGGGCTGGATCCTGGGCACCCAGCAGACAGGGCCTGCCACGCCCGCAGTGATGGCGGCGGCCGGGCAGCCTCCGGCGCAGCTGCCGAATCAGGCGGCGGCGCCCGTGCTCGATGTGCAGCGCGCGTCGACCCTCGAACGCCAGGCGAACACCGAACCGAACAACGTCGACGTGCGTGTCGAACTGGGCAATGTCTACTTCGACGCAGAGCGCTTCGATATCGCGGGGTCGTGGTACGAAGCCGCCCTCAAGCTGGATCCCAAAAATGTCAATGCCTCCACCGACCTTGGTGTGAGCTACTACATGACCAATCAGGCCGACCGCGCCTTGACGCAGTTTGAGTACTCGCTGAAGCTCGAACCCGGGCACGCCAAGACGCTTTACAACGTCGGGATCGTGCGCGCCTTCGGGAAGGAAGATCTGGAAGGTGCCACCAAGGCCTGGGAGCAACTTATCGCCGTGGCGCCAACGACGGAAGAGGCCAATCGCGCCCGTACCGCCCTGCAGACGTTGCGCACGAACCATCCCACCACGCCACCACCGCCCGGGGGCGGCGGCGGACTCGAGCCGTAAATGTCGGCTTTCGGCTGGATCGTCCGCATCCTGGCCGTCCTGCTGATTGTCAGGCTCGTCTTCAGATTTCTCGGAGGCCTCTTCCAGGGACTGAGCGGCGCCGCGTCGTCGACCTCCGCCCCAGGCGGGCGTCAGGCGCCCGGCCCTCGTGTGGGTGGACGCCTCGTCCGCGACCCGCAGTGCGGCACGCACGTACCCGAGGCAAATGCGATTCGCGTCGGGTCGGGTGACACCGCCGTCTACTTCTGTTCCACCACCTGCCGCGACCAGTGGTCCGCGGCCCGCCGCGCCGGCTGACAGCCCTCATGGATCCCGTCCAGCTCAGACAGGACATCGTCGAGGTCGGCAAGCGGTTGTGGACGCGTGGGTATGTCGCCTCCAACGACGGCAACATCAGCGTACGGATTTCCAGTGATCGCCTGCTCGTCACGCCGGCTGGCGTGTCCAAAGGCTTCATGACGCCGGACATGATGGTCGTCACCGACATGGACGGCCATGTCGTGGAGGCCGCCTCCGGTCGCAAGGCCTCATCGGAAATTCTCATGCACGTGATGGCCTATCGCCATCGGCCGGACGTGCACGCCGTAGTGCATGCCCATCCGCCGCTCTCCACGGGATTTGCGGTCGCGGGCGTGCCGCTCGACCGGGCCGTCCTGGCGGAGGTGGTGACGACGCTGGGGGCGATTCCCATTGCGGAGTACGCGACGCCGTCCACGCCCGAGTTGCCGGCGTCGATCGAACCCCACGTCAAGACGCACGATGCCGTGCTGCTGGCCAATCATGGTGCGCTGGCGCTGGGAGCGGATCTGTCTGCCGCCTATTACAAGATGGAGACCATCGAACACTTCGCGCGCATCAGTCTGACGGCGCGCCTGCTCGGCCGCGAACAGCTGCTGTCGCGCCAGGAAGTGGACCGGTTGCAGCAGCTGCGGGACCGGTATGGCATTGCCTCGCCGGCACCCGTCTGTGTGGACCCGCCGGCGGCCGGGGCGTCGAATTGCCAGGTCGTGGTCGCCGGCGACGATGTGCCGGTAGGTAACCGTGGCGAGATTCAGTTAACATACGGCCAGCTGACGACCCTGATTGATGAGGCCGTCCGGCAGCTGGCAGGCACCCGGGCACACAGCCGCGGGTGAATTGGCAGATACATCTGGAGGATTCATGGGCGAGGCGCTGGGAATGGTCGAGACAAAGGGCTTGGTCGCAATGATCGAGGCGGCCGACGCCATGGTCAAGGCTGCCAAGGTGACGTTGGTCGGCTGGGAGAAGATCGGCGCTGGCTACGTGACGGCGATCGTTCGCGGCGACGTGGCGGCGGTGAAGGCTGCCACCGATGCCGGTGCGGCGGCCGCGCGGCGCGTGGGCGAACTGGTGTCGGTGCACGTGATTCCGCGCCCGCACGCCAACCTCGAGGACATTCTGCCGATCGGCAAAGCGGCGAAATAAGGCGCGGGGTCAGGCCGGATGATTCTCGCGAAGGTCGTCGGCACCGTCGTCGCGACCCGGAAAGACGAGCGGCTCGTGGCCAGCAAGTTGCTGGTCGCGCGGCCGCTCGATTCGTCTGGGCAACCGGACGGCAACTATCTCGTGGCCGTGGACACGGTGAACGCCGGTCTTGGAGACACGGTGCTGATTGTGTCCGGCTCGTCTGCACGCATGGCCGAGGGCTACAAGGATTCCCCCATCGACGCCGCAATCATCGGCGTCATCGATCAGATCGATATTCCCGGCAAGTAGATCCATGCAACTCGCGAAGGTCATCGGGGACGTGGTCGCCACGATCAAGGACGCGAACCTGCACGGCCACAAACTGCTGCTCGTGCAGCCGGTCGGTGCCGATGAGTCGCCGGTTGGCCGGCCCGTCGTGGCGCTTGATGCCGTCGGCGCGGGCGTGGGCGAGCACGTGTTTTTTGTGCGTGGCCGCGAAGCCACGTTTCCGTTTTTTCCTGGCGAGCCGCCCGCCGACGCGTGCGTCGTCGGCATCGTGGATCAGGTGGACCTGTGCAAATAGGACGCGTGATAGGCACCGTCGTCTCGACGCAGAAGCATCGGAAGATCGAGGCGGCCAAGTTGCTGCTCGTGCAGCCGTTGACGCTGGATGAGACACCCAAAGGCACCGCCGTGCTGGCCATCGACTCGGTCGGCGCCGGTGTCGGCGAAAAGGTGCTGCTGGTGATCGAAGGCAAGGCCGCGCAGGACGCCCTGCGCCGCAAAGGGGCCCCCGTGGACGCCGCGGTCATTGGTATCGTGGACAACGTCGACGTGGCGTAGGGCCGCCTGAACTGCAGGCGGCCGCGTCGGTGGGCCATGTAGGGCCGCCTGAATTGCAGGCGGCCGCGTCGGTGGTCCATGTAGGGCCGCCTGAATTGCAGGCGGCCGAGTCGGTTAGGTGAAAGTTGGGTTGCCGATGAACGAGCAGGCTGTTCGTGCACTGATTCGTGACGCGATTGCGCGCCACATGGGGCAACCTCTGCCAGCGCAGGCCGACCGAACCCTGCACGGCGGCCTCAACCCCAGGCCGCCCTACGTACCCAACCTCACCCAACCCCACCCAACCGACTCGGCCGTCTACAGTTCAGGCGGCCCTACGTACCTCTCCCAGCCCCACTCAAGCCACGTCCTCTACGCCGGTCTGGTGAACGTGTCCGACGTGTGTGTGATTGAACCCGCCGTGCCGTGTGATCACTGCGGATACTGCAAGTCGCATGGTCATTGATCCGGTTCCTGTCCTGAAGAAGATCGGTCGGGCGATTCGGTCGATGGAAGAACCGGCGGTCGAGAAGATCGCCGAGGAGACACACGACGATCCGTTCCGCGTGCTGATCGCGACGCTGCTGTCGGCCCAGACCAAGGATGCCGTCACGGCCGAGGCGTCGGCGCGGCTCTTCAAAGTGGCGCACACGCCGAAGACGATGGCCGCGTTGCCGGTGAGCCGGATTGAGAAGCTGATCTATCCGGTGAGCTTCTATCGGAACAAGGCGCGGCACGTAAAGCAGGCGTGCCGGCAGATTCTCGACGACTTCGGTGGCGTTGTGCCGGGCACGATGGAAGAGCTGCTCACGCTGGCCGGCGTCGGCCGCAAGACAGCCAACCTCGTGCTCATCCTCTCGCACGCGTCCAAGAGCAACATCTGCGTGGACACCCACGTGCACCGGATTTCGAACCGTCTGGGCTGGGTTCGGACGCGGACGCCAGACGACACCGAGCACGCGCTCTACAACGTGGTGCCGAAGCGGTGGTGGCCCGACGTGAACCTGTATCTGGTGACGTGGGGGCAGAACGTATGTAAACCTGTGTATCCCCGGTGCCGGGTGTGTGTGGTGTCGTCGTTGTGCGCGCGCCGAGGGGTGACGAAGGAGTCGCGAACATGATCGGGAAGTTGCTCAGCGGACTCGTGGTGGTGGCGTGTGTCGCAGCCACGGCGGCCCAGTCGAAACCGTCGACGAAGAACCCGGTGCTGGTGCTCGAGACCGCGCGTGGGACGATTGAAATCGAGCTCTTCCGTCAGGACGCGCCAAAGTCGGTCGAATACGTCATCGCGCTGGTGAACAAGAACTTCTATCGCGGACAGCGCTTCCATCGGTCCGAGCGCACGCTGGTGCAAATTGGTGATCCGAATTCGCGGAACGTCACGCGGCGCAACATGTGGGGCCAGACAGGTGCCACGCCCACGGTCGGACTGCTCGAAGCGTCCAAACGTGTGTCGCACACCCGCGGCGCCGTCGGCCTGGCCCACGCCGGCCGACCCGAGTCCGCGAGCAGTCAGTTCTACATCATGAAGACCGCAAGCCCGGCGCTCGACGGCAAGTACACCATCATCGGGCGCGTGATCTCCGGCATGGCCGTTGTGGATGCGATCAGGTTCGAGGACGTGTTGAAGCTGGCGACGATTCGCTAGCGCTTCGCGGGTTCATGGTTCATCGGTGCGGAACCCTGAATCGAGTGGCGCGCTCAACCCCAGCGCGCCATACGAACCTTGAGGCACGCTGAACCCCAGCGTGCCCTACGTACCCCGAACCAGGAACGGCACCATGAACCATGAACCGATGAACCATGAACCCGCGTAGTGCGAGCTGCCTCAAGGCTCAGGGTTCAGCGCGAGGGTGCGCAGTGCCGACGCATTCGCGACCGCCTTGGCCGAGAAGTGGTTGTTCATGAACGCGGCGACCTTGCGGCCGGCGGAGGCGTGCAAGGCGATCTCCGTGGCGTAGGGCTGCAACTCGGCCGGCGAGTACATGTAGTTGTAGCGATCCTCTGCGGCCGTGTGGTGCCACCAGGCAGCCGCGTTGCGGCCATGAAACCGGTAATACACGAGCGGCGCTGACGCAATCAGCGGCACCCTGGTACGCGCGTTGGCTTCGGGGTCATCGGCGATCACCAGCGCGGCCCGTCCCTGATCAAGGCGCGCGACCGTGTCCGCGCCCGTCGCGAACCAGCTTGGGTGCCGCACCTCGACCGCGAGCGGATATGCGCCAAGCACCTCGAGGAGCCACGACAGGTAATCACGCGCCGCCGGCACGCCATGCACACTCGCTGGAAACTGCAGCAGCACCGAGTGCAGACGTTCCGCCGCCGCTAAAGGCTCGACACCTGCGCGAAAGAGGTCGACGTCGGCCAGCGATGGACTCCAGTCCGTGACACCCGCGCGCGCAAGATACATGTCCGGGTGCGTGAACTTCTGGTAGAGCTTCACCGCAAACTGAAACTCAGGCGGCGTTCGCTCCACCCACTTCGCCACCGGTCCAGCCTCAGGCATCCGGTAAAACGTGGAGTTCACCTCGACGATGTCGAAGTGCCGGGCATAGAAGGCGAGCTCATCAAACCCCCGCGGCCGCGGCTTCGGATAAAACACCCCGTTCCACGTCCCCTTGCCACTCGGGTAGCTCCACCCGCTCGTCCCGACGCGAACCATTCCCTCGGAATGGTAGCGCGTCGGGGTTCATCGGTTCAGGGTGCAAAGCCATGAACCGCTGTCCGGCGCGCTCAACCCCAGCGCGCCCTACGTTGGCGCGCTCAACCCCAGCGCGCCCTACGTTGGCGCGCTCAACTCCAGCGCGCCCTACGTTGGCGCGCTCAACTCCAGCGCGCCCTACGTTGGCGCGCTCAAGCCCAGCGCGCCCTACGCACCCGGAACAGAACCATGAACCGATGAACCATGAACCATGAACCACGGAGTTCAAGGTTCAGTACACTGGTGCCGCGTGTTGACCGTGTTCGAAATCTACCTGTCCGTGCAGGGCGAATCCACTCATGTGGGCCGGCCTTGCGTATTTGTGCGTCTGGCCGCGTGCGACCTGCGGTGCTCGTGGTGCGACACGCCCTATGCCTTTACGGGCGGCAGGAAGATGTCGATCGATGAGGTGATGACCGAGGTTCGGGCCCTGGGATGCCGGCTGGTCGAGCTGACCGGTGGAGAGCCCCTCCTGCAGAAAGACGCGATCCCTCTGATGCAGCGCATGCTCGACGACGGGTTCGAGGTCCTTGTGGAGACGGGTGGACACCTGCCGATCCATAACCTGCCAAATGGCGTACACGCCATCATGGACGTCAAATGCCCCGGCAGCGGGGAAGCCGACAAGATGCACTGGCCGAACATCGACGCCCTGTCGCGGGATCACGAAGTGAAGTTCGTGATCAAGGACCGCACCGACTACGAGTACGCGCGCGAGGTCATCGCGACGCACGCCCTCGACGCCAAGGCCGGCGCCGTGTTGCTCTCGCCGGTCCATGGCGTCCTGCCGGCGGCGACACTCACGGGGTGGATGCTCGCTGACCACGTGCCGGCGCGCCTCCAGATCCAGACCCACAAGTACATCTGGCCCCCGGAGACGAGAGGCGTATGACGCGGGCGGTGGTGCTGCTGTCGGGTGGACTGGATTCCACCACCGCCGCCGCCATGGCGCGACGTGAAGGATGGGAGCTCTACGCCCTCACGCTTCGGTACGGACAGGTGCACGCCGCTGAACTCGAAGCCGCCCGACGTGTCGCGAGCGCGCTTGGTGTCATCCGTCACGTCGAGCTCGCGGTGGACCTGTCGGCCTTCGGCGGGTCCTCGTTGGTCGGTGATGGCGCGATCCCCAAAGACCAGTTGGGTGACGCCGACGTCCCGAGCACGTACGTCCCCGCGCGCAACACCGTCTTTCTCTCACTCGCGCTGGCGTGGGCCGAAGTCCTCGGCGCCGAGCGCATCGTGATCGGCGTGAACGCGCTCGACTATTCCGGATATCCCGATTGCAGGCCAGAATTCATCGCGGCATTTGAATATCTGGCCAGCCTTGCCACGAAGGCCGGCGTCGAAGGTCGTCCGCTCACGCTGTACACCCCCCTGCAGCACCTGACCAAGGCCGGCATTGTTCGACTCGGCACCGAGCTGGGTGTGGACTTCTCGATGACTCACAGCTGTTACGACCCCGCCGAGGCGGGCCGGCCTTGTGGCCATTGCGACAGTTGCCTCCTGCGGGCACGCGGTTTTCTCGACGCCGGCATTCCTGACCCCGCACTGTAGAATCTCTGCGGCGTGTCAATCTCCATCAGGACGCAGATTCTGGCGGCGGCCCTTGGCCTCTTTGTGCCGGTCGTGCTGGTGATGTCACAGGCCTCCCGCGCCACCTACGTGGAGCACCAGGAGGCCCTGAAGGAGGACGCGCGCCTGCACGCGGTCCTTCTCGCACAGCGGTTGGACGATGGCGCAGCGAATGCTGAAGGGCTGGTGCTCGATGCACTGCGGACGTTGCCGCCGCTGACGCAGGTGGCCGTCACAGATGACGAGGGACACGTGATCGCTGGTGCGGTCCCGGCTGCGCTCGAAGTGTTCTGTCAGGGCAGTGCCCCCCGAGCCGCTGGTCTGGGTGCGGTCACCGTGTACCTGCCCGGACGCATCGCATGGGACCGCACCTGGGCCATCTACCAGCGCAACTATCTCGTCGTCATCACCGTGACGCTGTGTGTCGCGGTGATTGCGTTCGTCCTGTCGCGCCGGTGGCGGCGGGGATTGCGGGCGCTCGAGGAACATGCCTTGCGCATCGGCGCGGGTGACCGTCGCGCCGACCCCCCGCCCAGGATGCCGTCGAGTGAGATGGTGAGCCTCCAGGCCTCCCTGATGGCAATGGAAGAGAATCTGGTGTCCCTGGAGCGGCAGGTGGTCCGGCAGGAACGCCTGGCCGCGATCGGCACCCTGATGTCGGGCATCGCACACGAACTGAACAACCCGCTCCAGGCGATTGCCGGGCGTGCGCAGTTGCTGATGCGTGAGGCCGCGGCCACCGATGCCGCAAAGGCCGACCTCGACCTGATTCAACGGGAGAGTGCTCGCGCCAGTGTGATTATCCGCAATCTCTCGCGCTTCAGCCGCCAGGATAACGTCTCACCAGAGCTCATGCGGCTCGGTGCGGTCGTCGCCTCCGTCGTGGAACTGCGACAGCGGCACCTTGAGGAACTCGGGATTCATCTGGTGGTGGATGACGCGTCGAGAGCGACTGTGCTGGGCGTCCTGCCGGAGTTTCAACAGGTGCTGCTGAACTTTGTGGTGAATGCCGAGCAGGCCATGGCGTCGATGAAGCGTGGGCCGCGGCTGTTGACGATCCGGACGCGTGATGTTGAGGATCGGGCGTACTGCGAAGTGGAAGACACAGGCCCTGGCGTGTTGTCTGCAGACGAACCGAAGCTCTTTCAGCCGTTTTTTACCACCAAGCCCGTGGGGGAGGGAACCGGGCTGGGGCTCTCGGTCAGCTACGGGATCATTGAATCCTACGGCGGCCGCATCGGCTACCGTCGCGCCGCCGCCGTCGGCGCGATCCTGTGGTTCGATGTTCCCGTCGTGCCGTGATGGAGCGATGATGGCGCGCTACAGTTCAGCGCGCCCTACGTACCCAACCTGACCCAACCTGACCCAACCCTACATATGACCCGCCTCTATTACACCGACGCTCTTCAGACCACTTTCTCCGCGACTGTGACCCATGCAGAACCCGCAGGTACGCGGTGGCATGTGGTGCTCGACACCACGGCGTTTTATCCGACCTCCGGCGGTCAGCCGCACGACACCGGCACATTGGGGCCGGCATCGGTCGTTGATGTAGTTGATGACGCCGCGCGTGGGGTGGTACATGTGGTGGACCGGGCACTGACGGTCGGCGAGACGGTGCGCGGTGAGATCGCGTGGCCGCGCCGGTTCGACCACATGCAACAGCACACCGGGCAACACATCCTGTCGGCGGCGTTTGACCGGACGTGCGGCGTACGCACCGAAAGTTTTCACCTGGGGACCACGAGCTGCACGATTGATCTCGCTCGTGAGGTCAGCGCTACGGAGATTGCCGCGGCGGAGAAGATGGCTAATGCGGTCGTGTGGGAGGACCGCCCGGTCTCCGTGCGTTTCGCCGACGACGCCGAGGCAGCGCGGCTGCCGCTGCGCAAGGAATCGCTGCGGACCGGGATTCTCCGATTGATTGACGTGACCGACTTCGACCTGTCGGCGTGTGGAGGCACACATGTGCCGAGTACCGGGATGGTCGGCATCATTGCGATTGCGGGGTGGGAACGGTTCAAGGGGGGCAGCCGTATCGAATTTGTCTGTGGTGGCCGGGCGCTTGCGTCGCATCAGCGGTTGCGCGACTGCGTGACGGCCCTCGTGCGGCAGACGACGGTGGCGGCGCATGAGCTGGCCGGCGCAGTCGAGCGGCTCCAGACGGACAATCGCACGGCGAACAAGACGATTCGCGCGCTGCAGGAGGAACTTGCGGCCTCGATCGCGACGGGCCTTGCGGCGTCGGCAGAGGATGTCGGACTGTTCCGTCGCGTGATCGTCTCGCAGCCAGGGTGGGACGCGGTGGCGCTCAAGGCGCTCGCGTCTGCATTGGCGGCGCACCCCGGAGTGGTGGCGGTTGTCACCGGCACGGGTACTCCGGCCCCGCTCGTGGTTGCACGCGCGACGAATGTCGCCTTCGACGCCGGTGCCTGCGTGAAGCAGATCACCAGCGCGTTGGGGGGACGTGGTGGCGGTCGACCGGAATTGGCCCAGGGTGCAGCGGCTGATGCCGATCAGATCCTGGCCTTTGCGCGCGAATCGGTCAGGTAGTCGGGATACAATCCGCCTTTCAGTGCTCGACGCCATTTTTCAATTCCTGTTCAAGTACCAGCCGCTGGTATACGAACAGGGAGACCTCGTGTGGGGCAGTTCCCGGTGGATGTCCGCCAGCGTACTGGTGGCAACCGGTATCGCCGCGTACGCACTGTTCACCTACCGTGGCATTCGTGGACATGGACCTCGCGATCGTGCGGTTCTGATCGGACTGCGGCTCGCCGCGTTGGCCGTGCTGGCGATCTGCCTGTTTAGGCCGATGCTCGTGCTCAAGGTTGCGGTGCCGCAACAGAACTTCGTCGGCGTGTTGCTCGACGATTCACGTTCGATGCAGGTATCCGATCTTGAAGGCCTGCCGCGCGGCAATTACGTGCGCGACAATTTTGCGGCGGCGGACGGGTTGTTGCTCAGGCAGCTCTCCGAGAAGTTTGTCGTCCGCACCTACAAGTTCTCTTCGGTCGCGGAACGTCTGGAATCGGGTCAGGGGCTGGCGTTCACCGGGACGGGCACGCGACTCGGTGATGCGCTGGGCCGCGCGCGCGACGAACTCGCCGGTCTCCCGCTCTCCGGACTGATCGTCGTGACCGACGGTGCGGACACGTCGGAAGCGGCGTTTGACGTGTCGCTGGCGTCGCTGAAGGCGGAGGCCATTCCGGTGTTTCCCGTAGGCGTCGGTGAAGAACGACTGGTGCGCGATATTCAGGTCAGTCGCGTCGAGACGCCGCGCACCGCCCTCAAGGGCACCTCCCTCGTCGTCGACGTCGTCGTCACGCAGACCGGGTTTGCCGGTGAGACGTTTCCGCTCGTGGTGGAGAGTGAGGGCCGCGTGGTGGAGACGCAGGACATCACGATGCCGCCTGATGGTGAAGCGGCCACGATTCGGGTGCGGTTCAAAGTGGATGAGGGCGGTCCGCGCCGGTTCAAATTCCGCATTCCCGAGCAGCCTGGCGAGCAGGTCGTGCCGAACAATTCGCGCGAGCACCTGATCGATGTACTCGACCGCCGGCTGAAGATCCTGTACCTCGAAGGGGAGCCGCGGTTTGAGGCGAAGTTCATCAAGCAGGCACTGGAGAAGGACCCGAACATCCAGGTGGTGCTGCTGCAGCGGACGGCGGCCGCCACGCCGTCGGCCCCGCCGAAGTTTCTGCGCCTTGGCATCGATACGCCGGACGAACTGATTGAGGGCTTCCCGCTGACCGAGGACGAGCTGTTCACGTACAACGGCCTGATTCTGGGCAGCGTCGAAGCGAGCGCGTTCACCGCGGAACAGCTTCGGATGATTGCGGAGTTTGTGGGCCGGCGCGGGGGCGGACTGCTGACGCTGGGCGGCCGCCGCTCGTTTGCGGAAGGTGGCTGGGGCGGCACGCCGGTTGCCGAAGCGCTGCCCGTGACGCTTGAGACCTCGGCGAGCGCCGGGGCCGGAGACTACTTTTCGGAAATTGCCGTGTTGCCGGCGCGCGCGGGGCAGGCGCATCCGGTCGTGCAGCTGGCCGACACCGAAGCGGCATCACTTGAGGCATGGCGGAAGTTGCCGCCGGTCACGAGCGTCAACCTGATTCAGTCCGTGAAGCCCGGCGCCTCGACCTTGTTGTCGGGGGAGGATACGCGTGGCATGGATCTCGTGGTGTTGGCGGCGCAGCGCTACGGTCGGGGCAAGGCACTGGCGTTCCCGGTCCAGGACTCGTGGTTGTGGCGGATGCACGCGTCGATGCCCGTGACTGACACGACCCATCACGACTTCTGGCAGCGGTTGCTGCGATGGGTGGTGGACGGCGTGCCCGGCCGCGTCGAGGTGGCGACGGCGCCGGACCGCGTCGAACCCCGCGAGCCCGTGACGATGACCGCGCTGGTCGCGGACAAGAAGTATCAGGACGTGAGCGACGCGCGCGTGACGGCGATTGTGCGCTCGCCCACAGGGGTGGTCAGCGAGGTGCCGATGTCGTGGACGGTGCGCCGCGATGGGGAGTATCAGGCGACGTTTGCTCCCGAGGAAGAAGGCGCGTATGAGGTGCGCGTAACGGCCACCAGGAACGGCGAGTCGCTCGGGTCATCGGTGACACACCTGCAGACGGCCCCGAGCGACCGCGAGTACTTCGACCCGGTGCTGCGCACGAGCCTGCTTCGCCGGCTGGCCGGTGACACGGGTGGTCAGTATTTCCAGGCCGCTGATACCTCCAAACTGGTCGAGGCGCTGTCGCTGAGCGGTCGCGGCGTCACCGTCGTAGAAGAGAAAGACCTGTGGGACATGCCTGCGCTGTTCCTGTTGCTGGTCGGTTGTTTCGGCGGCGAGTGGGTGTACCGGCGTGCAAGGGGGTTGGCATGAAGCTCTCGACAACGCAGCGGCGGTCGATCGCGTTCATCGTGACCGCGGTGCTCATCAGCCTGGGCCTGACGCTCGAGGCGCAACGTGGATTTGGCAATCAGCGGCGCGGCGGCGAAGACCGCTTCTCCAGCAACGTCCGCCTCGAAGGCAACCAGCCCTACGATGGCCGCTTCACGTTTGTGCGGGTGAGCTTTCAGAACTTCATGAGCCGACGGAATGAGTGGTCACACGACTACCCGATCGGTGAACGCCACTTCATGAAGATCGTCAATCAGGTCTCACTCGTGAATCCGTACACGGAGACGAGTAACGTGTTCTCGCTCGATAACCCCGAGCTCATGAAGTATCCGATCGCGTACATGGCCGAGCCTGGGTACTGGATGATGACCGAGGCCGAACTCGCCGGACTCACGGCCTACTTGAAAAAGGGGGGCTTCCTGATCTTCGACGACTTCAGGAGTCCCTGGGAGTGGGCCAACCTTGAGCTGCAGATGGCCCGCATCTATCCAGAAGGGCGCTGGATTGATCTCACAGCCGAGCACCCAATTTTTCACTCGTTCTACGACATCAACGATCTCGACGTGATCCCGCAGTATTTTCAGAACTACGGCACGCCGAAGTTCCGCGCGCTGTTCGAGGACAACGATCCGGCGAAGCGCATGATTGCGATGGCCAATTTCGACACCGACATTTCGGAGTTCTGGGAGTTTGCCGATACCGGCGTCCGCTCGATCACCGAGACCAACGAAGCCTTCAAACTCGGGGTCAACTACATCGTCTATGCGCTGACGCATTAGTGGCTGGGCGGCTGGGCGGCTGGGTAGGGGCACGTAGGGCGCCCTGGGGTGTAGGGCGCCGAACGTACGTAGGGCGCCCTGGGTTGTAGGGCGCCAATAGGGAGACAGCATCGTGAGTGTAGACATGCAGACGATCGTGAACATGGAGTCGCCGGACGACATCGCGCTGGCCGACAAGATGAATGCCGCACGCGGCCAGATCATCACCGAGCTCAAAAAGCTGATCGTTGGCCAGGACGACACGGTCAATCTGATCCTGCTGTCGCTGTTTGTCGGCGGCAACAGCCTGATCGTCGGTGTGCCCGGTCTCGCCAAGACGTTGCTCATCCGGACGCTGGCACAGGTGCTGGAGCTGAAGTTCAACCGCATCCAGTTCACGCCCGATCTCATGCCGTCCGACATCACCGGCACGGACATCATCCAGGAAGACCCGCAGACCGGGCGCCGGCAAATGACATTTTCGCCAGGCCCGATCTTCGCGAACATCGTGCTTGCGGACGAAATCAACCGCACGCCTCCCAAGACCCAGGCCGCACTGCTGGAAGCGATGCAGGAGCACCGCGTCACGATTCAGGGCCGCACCTACGACCTTGCGGAGCCGTTCTTCGTGTTCGCGACCCAGAACCCCATCGAACTGGAAGGCACGTATCCACTGCCCGAAGCCCAGCTCGACCGCTTCATGTTCCACATCATCATCGAGCACCCACCCGAAGACGAGGAATACGACGTGGTCCGCACGACCACTGCGATCCTGGATCCGAAGTTCAACCGGCCCGTGTCGGGCGATGAACTGGTCGCGTTCCAGAAGCTGGTGCGCCGGGTGCCCGTGTCCGAGCCGGTGATGCGTTACGCGCTCCGCCTCGTCCGGACAAGCCGTCCGAAGTCGGCGGAGGCCCCGGAATCGGTGAAGAAGTACGCGGCGTTCGGCGCGTCCGTTCGCGCGGCGCAGTACCTGATTCTTGGGGCGAAGGCGCGCGCCCTCACCAGCGGTCGCTACCACGTGAGCTTCGACGACATCAAAGCCCTGGCGCACCCCGTGCTGCGGCACCGCGTGCTCACCAACTTCAGAGCCGAGTCCGAGGGCATCACGAGCGATCAGTTGATCGACGATCTGCTCAAGGCCGTGCCGCTGCCACGGTCGGGGATGTAGGGTGGAACACCGCCAGCATTCGGGACCGATGGCCGGGTCGAGGTTTGTCGACCCGACGGTCCTCGCGCGCATCGGCAACCTGGATCTGGTGGCGCGCCATGTGGTCGACGGCTTCATCAACGGCCTGCACCGCGCGCCCCACTTCGGCGCGTCGATCGATTTCGCCGAACACCGGGGCTACGTGCCCGGCGATGACATCCGTCGTCTCGACTGGCGCCTGTTTGCGCGCACGGATAAGTTCTACCTGAAGCAGTACGAAGCCGATACCAACACCAACTTCGCCGTCCTCCTCGACATCTCGAAGTCGATGTCCTTCGGCAGCGAAGGGCGGGCCACCAAGATCGAATACGCCCGTTTTCTCGCAGCGTGCATGGGCTACATGGCCCACCGCCAGCGCGACCGCGTCGGTATCGTCACCTTCGACGAAGAGATTGTGACCTACGTCCCTCCGTCTGCGAAGCATTTCGACGTGATGCTCCACACGCTGGACCGCGCGCAACCGGTGCGTGCCGGCCGTCTACGGGCGCCGCTCGAACGCATCGCCGAGCATTTCAAGCGCCGGAGCGTCGTTGCTCTGATTTCAGACCTCTACGAAGAGCCCGATGAGATTCTCGAGGCAATCAAGCCATACCGGTACCTCGGCAACGACATCATGGTGTTCCATGTGCTCGATCGTGCCGAGTTAGAGTTCCCGTATCGGGAGTCGTCACGGTTCCAGGATCTCGAAACCGGTGAAGAAATTCCGGTCGTGCCCGAGTCGCTGCTGCAGCAGTATCGCGAGCTGATCCAGGGACACATCGAGTCGCTGCGCGCGAAGTGCTCGGAAATCCGGGTGGACTACACACTGGTGGATACGTCGCGCCCGCTGGACGAAGCGTTGTTTGCCTATCTCGCGCATCGTGAGCGCACCATGAGGGTGCGGTAGGCCATGGCATTTCTGGCGCCGTTGTTTCTCCTTGGCCTGGCCGCGCTCGCGGTTCCCGTACTCGTGCACCTCATCCAGCGCGAGCGCAAGACGCCAATCGAGTTTCCGTCGCTCATGTTCGTGCGCCGCATTCCGTATCAGTCCGTGCAGCGGCGCCGCATCACCAACTGGCCGCTGTTCCTGCTGCGTTGCCTGGCCGTGCTGCTGATCGTGCTCGCGTTTTCGCGGCCCTTCTTCCGGCAGACGCCCGTGCAGGCGGCATTGGCGACCTCCGGCGCGCGCGACGTCGTCGTCCTGCTGGACCGATCTGCGAGCATGGGCTACGGCGACACGTGGCAGAAGGCGCAGGCGGAAGCCAAACGCGTGATCGACGGACTGGGTAATGGCGACCAGGCGACCCTCGTTTTGTTCGACAGAAACGCCGAAGAAAACGTGCGCGCGACCGGCGATGCCACGCGGCTTCGAGCGGCTGTGGACGCCGCCGGGTTGTCCTCAGGGGCCACCCGATACGCGCCGGCGTTACGGTTGGCGCAGAGCCTGCTCTCGCGCTCCACGCTCGGACGAAAGGAGGTCGTCGCGATCAGCGACATGCAGCGCACGGGCTGGGAACGCCCCGAAGAGATTCAGTTCCCGGAGGGGACGACGTTTACGCCCATCTCGGTGGCACCTGTGGATCCGGCGAACATCTCTGTGACCTCTGTCGCCTTCAACCGGGCCCGGTTTGCAGCCGAGGAACGGGTGGGCGTCACCGCCGCGATCACGAATCGTGGTCCGGAGACACTGCGGGATGTGCCGGTCACGTTGCAGATTGACGGGATTCAGTCAGGCACGGCCCGCGCGACCTTGCCGCCCGGCGTCGCGACACCGGTCGCGTTTGCAGCCTTCACGCTCACGCAGAATTTTGTCCGCGGCGTCGTGCGCGCCGGTTCGGATCCTCTCGAATCCGACAATGCGTTCAATTTCGTGTTGTCGCCGGCACGGCCTGCGCCGGTGCTCGTCATCACTCGTGACGGCGGGACCCCGGTCGAGAGCCTGTATCTGACGGCAGGGCTCGCCGTCGGTACGCCTCCGGCCTTTCAGGTCGAGGCGATGCCCGTCTCCAAGCTGAGCAGCACCGCGATGTCGCGCGCGTCGGTGATTGTCTTCGCGGACGTTACCGTGCCGGACGCCCTGGGCGCCGACCTGAAACGTTTTGTCGAACGTGGAGGTGGCATCCTGTCGGTGCTGGGCAGCCGCAGCAACGCCCTTGATGGCGAGGGGGCGTTGCTGCCCGGCACGCTCGCCGCGCCGAAAGATGCGCCCGGCGGACGTTTCGAAACGCTCGGCGTCATTGACTTCAGCCACCAGGCGCTCGAACTCTTCAAGATGCCGAAAAGCGGTGACTTTTCGGGCGTGCGGTTCTTCCGCTTCCGGCCGATCACCCCGGCGCCCACCGATGCCGTGCTCGCCCGGTTCGCCGACGGCACCGTGGCCATTGCCGAACGCAAAGTCGGCGGCGGCCGCGTGATTGCCTTTGGGTCCACCCTCGATGGCGACTGGAATGACCTCGTCCTGAAACCGGTCTTTGTGCCGCTGCTGCACCAGTTCACTCGGTATCTTGGTCAGGTCGAAGCACAACCGGAATGGCAGACGTCGGGGCAGGTCGTGGACGTGACCCAGCGTGTGGCCGCGCTCACGGCGGGCGGCGCGGATGCCCGAGTGACGTCCGCAGTCGTGTTGTCGCCCTCAGGGCGGCGGCTCACTGTTGGCGAGGGCGGGGCCGCGAGTTCGGTCGAAGTGAACGAACAGGGCTTCTACGAGATTCGCCCGCAGGGCGGCGCTGCCAGCGCTCGGCCCTTCACGCTGGCCGTGAATCTCGAGGCCGGCGAGTCCGACCTGTCTGCGATGGACGCGCAGGAATTTACGGCGGGCGCCACGGGGCGCGTGTCGCTGGTTGCCACGGCGGCGCCAACCGACGTCAAGCCGGAAGACACCGAACGTCGTCAATCCACGTGGTGGTTCCTGTTGTTGGTGGGATTTGTGTTGCTCGTGACTGAGAGTGTCCTGGCCAACCGGCTGTCGCAGAAGCCGGTGGCCGCCATGCCCGGAACACGGTAGGGTCGAGGAAATCGAGAGGATCTATGGCTCATCCGCATTCGTCCAGTCCGCGCGCGCAGTTGACCGCCGTCATCAGCGAGGTCCGGCGCAAGTGGCGCATGAAACTGGCGCTGCGTGGCGCCGCTGTCGTCGTGCTCGGCACGGGCATCGTGATGCTCGGCTCTGCTTTGGGCATTGACGCCCTCAGGTTCTCTCCTGGCGCCATCGTCGGTTTCCGCGTCGCCGCGTTGCTGGCCGTCATTGCGCTCGTGGCGTTCTGGCTGATTCGTCCGCTGCGCCGCCGGGTCACCGACAGTCAGGTCGCGCTCTACGTGGAAGAACACGAGCCATCGCTTGAGGCTTCGATTCTCAGCGCGGTCGAGACGGTCGAAACCGCGAACGCCTCCGCGTCCCCGGCGTTGCTCGAAAAGCTTGTTGAGCAGGCGACCGAACAGTGCCGCGCACTCAACACCAGCCAGACCATCGACCAGTCCGCCCGCCGCCGGTTTGCCGCCGCGCTCGTGATTGTCCTTGCGGCGATTGCGGCTGCGGTGTCGTTTGGTCCCGAATCCCTGCGTCACGGCCTGTCTGCGCTGCTCGTGATGACGCGCGCGGAAGCGGCCAGTCCGTACGCAATCGAAGTGTTGCCCGGCAACCTCACGGTGCCCCGGGGCTCCGATCAGAACGTCAAGGCCAGGCTTCTCAACTTCAGCTCTGACGAGGTGGTGCTGATGATGCGGACCGGGGCCGACGGTGACTACGTGCGGGTGCCGCTTGTGCCCGGGCTCGAGCCAGGGATGCACGAAGGCATCCTCTTCGACCTGATGCAGAACATCGAGTACTACGTCGAGTCCGACGGCGTGCGGTCTGAGACGTATAGGATGACGATGGTGGATCTGCCGGCGGTGAAGGAGATGGACCATGAGTACCGGTTCCCGTCCTACACGAAGCTTCCGCCGCAGGTGATTGAAGGCGGTGGTGACGTTGCCTCGCTGAAGGGGACGCAGGTGCGGCTGACCATCGAATCCACGATGGCCACGACCGGCGGGCGGATCGTGTTTGGTGACGACACGTCGGCGCCGCTGCAGGTGGAGGCCGACGGCACGCTGAAAGGCCAGTTCACCGTCGAGAAGAAGGGGTTCTACCGCATCGAACTGGAGGGCCCGAACAAGGAGGGCATTGCGGCCTCCCCGTCGTACACGATCGACGTGATCGAGGATCTTGCGCCGACGGTGAAGTTTGTGAAGCCGGGACGAGACACGTCGGCGACCAGCGTCGAAGAAGTGTTCCTTGAGGCCCGCGCAGAGGACGACTACGGCGTGCAGGCGCTCGACCTCGTGTATTCGGTGAACGGCGGCGACGAGCAGACGGTGCGGATGTACAGCGCCGGCGGTACCTCGCGCACGGAGATATCGGCCGGTCACACCGTGTATCTGGAAGAGCTCGACGTGAAGGTCGGCGACTCCGTGTCCTACTACGCGAAGGCGGTCGACAACGATGGCGTGGACGGCGCGAAGACGGCGATGAGCGACATCTACTTCGTGAAGATTCGGCCGTTCCAGCAGGCGTTCCGGCCCGGGCAGTCGCAGGCGGGGGGCGGCGGTGGGGGCGGCGGGGGCGGTGGTCAGCAGGAGCCGGGCGCATTGTCCGAGAAGCAGCGCCAGGTCATCTCGGCCACGTTCAATCTTAATCGTGATCGCGCGAAGACCGCGACGCAGCAGTTCAAGGAAGACGCGGTCGTCGTGGCGCTCTCGCAGTCAAAACTGCGGGATGAAGTGACGGCGTTGATGCAGCAGATGGCCCAGCGCCTGGGTGGTGATGCGGATTTCCAGGCCATCCTCCAGACGCTCAAGCAGGCCGCGGAGGCGATGGACGCCGCCGAGAAGCTGCTGCGCGCGGAGAAGCCGAAGGAGGCGCTCGCGCCTGAGAACAAGGCGCTCAAGCATCTGCAGGATGCCGAGACGGCGTACGAAGTGGAAGTGCGCGAGCGCGGCGAGCAGCAGGGTGGCGGCGGTGGCGGGGGCGGCGGCGCGATGGCCGAGGAACTCGCGGACCTGTTTGAGCTGGAACGTGACCGGCTCGCCAACCAGTATGAGTTGCAGCAGAGTGCGAGCCAGGGCGGACAGCAGGCGGGTGGCGGCGACCAGGAGGTGGATGAGGTCGCGCAGCGGCTGAAGGAACTCGCCGAACGGCAGATGCAGGAAGCCGAACGGCAGCGCCGCCAGGCCGCCGCGCAGCAGGGCGCGGGTGGCAGCACGTCAGGGCAGCGGGCGCTCGCGGAAGAACTGGAAGAGCTGGCGCGGCAGCTCGAGCGGCTGAGCCGCGACCAGCAGCGCGAACAGGAACAGCGGCAGCAGCTGGCGAACGAAGCGCGCCGGATGCAGGAGGCCGCTAATCAGATGCGTCGCGCGGCCGCGAGTGGCCAGCAGGCGGCAGGCAGTCAGGCCGCGTCGGCGGCGCAGCAGTTGCAGGAAGCGCAGAAGCGCCTCCAGAGTGCGATGCAGTCGGGCAATCCGCAGCAGGCCGTGCAGGAGATGCAGCGGCAGGCGCAGGAGCTGGTCAATCAGCAGAAGGCCGTGCAGTCGCAGGTCGGCAGTCTGCCGCAGCAGGGCGCGCAGGGGCGCGACCAGCAGCTCGGACAGATCGGCGAACGCAAGGATGCGATGTCGAAGCAGCTGTCGCAGCTCGAGCAACAGCTCAACCGGATGGCCGGCCAGATGCGTGGCGACCAGCGCGAGGTCGGCAACAAGTTGCGTGAGGCGGCGGCTGGTATCAAGGACAACCAGGTGAAGGAAAAGATCGAATTCACCAAGGGTCAGCTCGCCGCCTCGTCGCCCCAGTTGGCGCGCGACTACGAGCAGTCGATCGGCAGCGATCTGCAGAACCTGCAGAACACGATTGACCAGGCGGCGTCCGCGATGTCCAACGCCACGCGTCAGAACGCGCAGACGGAGGCGCTTGATCGCGCACGCAACGCGCTGCGCGGCCTCGAGTCGTTGACCGATCGCATGCAGCAAGCCGGCGAGCAGGGCCAGCAGGGCCAGCAAGGTCAGCAGGGCCAACAAGGTCAGCAGGGGCAGCAGGGTCAGCAGGGGCAGCAGGGTCAGCAAGGCCAACAGGGCCAGCAGGGCCAGCAAGGCCAGCAGGGCCAACAAGGTCAGCAGGGTCAGCAGGGGCAGGGCCAGCAGGGCGGCCGGCAAGGCCAGGGTGGTGATCGGCAGGGCCAGGAGATGACTGATGGCCGCGGCGGCGAACCCACGGGGGGCCTGCAGCGTGGGCCGTCGCGCATGGGCGGCGCGTCTGGCGATGCGCGGAACACCGGCCAGCGGTTTACGGCTGAGCAGGCGCGTCAGTTCCGCCGGGAGCTTGCCGAACGGGCGAACGATGTGCAGGCGTTGCGTCAGGCACTGCAGCAGGCCGGCGTGAACGCGCAGGACCTCGACGAGGTTGTGCGCCGCCTCCGCCAGCTCGACAGCGAAAACGCCTTCGGTGATCCCCTCGGCGTCCAGGAACTCACCACCGCGGCGCTCGAGAAGCTCAAGAAGTTCGAGTTCGATCTCCGCAAGAAGCTCGACCAGTCGAGCAACGCGCTCTTCCTCAACGGCAACGAAGAGATTCCGGCCAACTTCCGGAACCTTGTCGAGGAGTACTACCGTTCACTCGCCAAAAAGGGCGGCCGGTAAGCGGACGCTTATGTCCGTCCCTCTTCACTATCTGCGTTGGACGCTCGGCCTCGACGCAGCGGAGACCCAGACGACCGCGGCGGAGCGGGCGTGCCTCGCGAAGCACGCCACCGGTCGACGCGCCCTTGTGGAGATCGGGGTCTTTGAAGGGGTCACGACCCGCGTGCTCCGTGAAGTGATGGCGGCCGACGGGGTGTTGTTTGCGGTGGATCCGTTTTTCACCGGCAGGCTCGGCGTGTCGCTCCATCAGCGTATTGCGCATGGCGAGGTCGCTCGCACCCGTCGTGGGCGTGTCGAGTGGATTGGCGCGATCGGCCGGGAGGCGGCGCGAGAGCCGCGTGTGGCAGATCGCGATGTGGACTTCATCTTTGTGGATGGCGATCACACCTGGGACGGCATCGCTGGTGACTGGGAGGCCTGGAGCGGCAAGGTCGCACCAGGCGGGATCATGGCGTTCCACGACAGCCGGGAGACGCCCGGCGCCGGCAGCCAGGAATTCACCGAACAGGTCATCACGCGCGATCCCCGGTTCACGGTGATCGACACGGAATTCCGCGTGACCGTCATTCAGCGCGTCACGGCGCGATAAGCGACAACTTCGGCAGGTAGGTCGCGTATCGTTTCGGGTCTCTGGTGAGCAGCGTCAGATCCGCGACGGCCGCGTGGGCGCCGATATAGAAATCAGGCAACGGGGATGTTCGTGTACCGCCGCGACGTCGGTACTTCACGAAGCACTTCGCGGCGAGAAAGCCCGCCTCCCTAGGCAGGGCTGCACGAACGAAATAGTCGTCGGGAATGGCGGCCTCTACGTCCTCGATGCGGTCATAGCGAACTGAAACTTCCGCATAGATGATGGGATTGATCAGAATCGGGCCTCGATTCGCGGCTGCGGTCAGCATGGCGGCCGACCAGTCCGCCCATTCAGCGTCGTCGCTGAGGATGTCGAAGAGGACGTTCGAGTCGACGAGGGTTCCGCGCACGTTATTCTCCGCGCGTTAGAGCCATCAACTGGTCGGTGGTCATGCCGCGTTTGGGCTTCGGTGCTCGGCGCATGGCCTCGACAACCCGTCGGCCGCGGCCTGCGTCGGTCGCTTTCTTGCGGATGCGGACTGAGTCGCCGACCACATCGAACTCGACTTCGGTCCACGGCAGCAGTCCGAGCCGCTCCCGGATCGTCAGAGGAATCGTCACCTGCCCCTTGGTGGTCAGCTTCATAGTCTTACTCCTGAAAGTAATACTGCTCCCGCGGGCCGGCGCTGTCAACGCCCTGGACCCCTGGACCCCTGGACCCCTGGACCCCAGGGACCCTCGGGACTTCGGCACTTCGGCACTTCGGAACTTCGAATCGTCAGCGAATGACAGCGAGAAGTGCCTTCTCCGCGACCTCGTCCACCGCTGCGCTTCCGGCCGTGAAGTGATTCGCGATAATCGAGAACACGAACCGCTCGCCGGAAGGCGCGTCCACAAAGCCTGACAGTGAGCGGACGTTTGAGATGGTGCCCGTCTTCGCCTGGACCTTGCCGGCGAGTGCCGTGTTGCGCATGCGGCTGCCGAGGGTGCCGTCCTGGCCGCCCACCGGCAGCGCCGCCATGAAGGGACCGCGAAGCCGCTCGGTGTTCCACACATGCCGGAGCAGGGTGACAATGGCGTCGGCCGAGACGTAGTTGTAGCGCGAGAGCCCGGAGCCGTCGTACATCACAAACGATCCGTCCGGGATGCCCCACGACGTCAGTGTTTCCTCGGCGACCGTACGCCCTGCAGAGGTGGTGCCGCCGCGTCCGAAACGCTGACCAAGCGTCTTCAGGAACGTCTCGCCATAAAAATTCTGGCTCGCCTTCATGAAGTACGCGCCCAGCGCCGACAGCGGCTGTGACTTTCGTGTCGCGATCACGCGACGACCATCGGCGGCTGGGACCAACGGCAGTTCGTCGATATCGATCGCGCCACCACGCACCGGAATGCCACGCGCCGCAAGAGCAGCGTGAAGGCCGCCCACAAAAAACGCTGTCGGGTTGTGAACCGCCGTCGTACGCACAAGCGGCTCCGCCCTACCGAGTGGAATGCTGCCGCGCAATTCAACCTCATCGGCGAGCAACCCGCGGGTCTGCGCAATTGACGCGGATGAACCTTCCGCACCGGTCGTGATTGTGTGGGTGATGGTCAGGCCGTGCCCGGCAGGCGAGGCTTCGACACGCGCGGGAGCGCCGGTCGTCGCGCCAGGCCAGATGCGGATGACCGCGATGTTCTCGTTGTAACTGAGCGCACTCGACGGCGCGGCATACCCGTCGTTCAGGTAATCCCACGCCCAGCCGGGCCCGATGCCGGCGTCGTCAAACAGATTGTCATCGCCGATGAGACGGCCGGTCACGCGGTGAATGCCGGCCTTCGCGAGCGCATCCGCCCACTCTTCAAACACCGGTGCCGGACCAAATGCGATCGAATCGATTGACGGGTCGCCACCGCCAACAACGATCAAATCGCCGTGCAACGTGCCGTCGGTGACCGTGCCGAGCGCTTCCAGCCGCGTCTCAAACTGAAAGTCCCAGCCCAGCCGCTCCGCCGTCGCCGCCATCGTCAACAACTTCATGTTGGAGGCCGGCACGACGAGTTTGTCGCTGTTGCGCGTGTAGATCACCCGCCCATCACGCAGCGATTCGATGCGCACGCCCCACAACGCCCGGGCAAACCGGGGGTCGTTGAACAACGCGTCCAACTCGGTGGCAAGGGGGGATTGAGAGGCGCGGGTCGGAACGACGAGCGCGAGCGCGACAGCAAAAAGGAGCCCAAGGGCCACAGCCGGCCCCTTGGACCTCTGGACCCCTGGACCCCTGGACCCCTGGACTCCTTCGTTCACCCTGTGATCTCTTTCAGAAGGCTGAGCACCCGATCGAAGTCCGTCGTCGACACGACCGCCGCGCCGGGTTCACCGGCGCGAATGCCGTGCACGACCGCGCCGGACTTCCGGAACGTGACTGTTTCCGTCTTCGCATTCCCTGCATCGTCAAACGTCGCCGTGATGGTGACCGGGTCACCTGCCGTGAACGCCGTGCCTGCGAAACGTTCCGCGCGCAGGTTCGAGGACGTCGTGAGAAGGTCGGTCATCTTGGTCGCGTCGGCCGTCCTGGATGTCGGCGCGGTGAGTGTCCAGACGTCGGCGGCGTTTTCCCCCTCACCCGCCTTTTTGGTGAAGGTGTATCTGGTACCGTCTGTCGTGATTTCGTAGGACGTAGCCGTGAAGGATCGGAAACTGAACAGATCCTTCGCACGGACGTCTTCCGGCTGTTTCTTCAGTTCGTCCACCAGTGTCTTTTCGATGGTGAAGATCATCGGTCGCGACAAGTCGCGCGCGTAGATGTTGGTCTCGTCCTGCGCTCTGCCAATCGCGAGTTCGGCCTGCGAGGAACCGCTGCCGACCGTGACGACCATCGTGGGCCGGTCGAGGCCATACTCGCGCAGCGACGATGTACCGTCAGCGGCGACAAATCGGGCCATGCGCGCCTGGAAAATGCGGCCGATGAGCCCGTCCACCGTGTTGAAATCGGCGCCTGCGTTGACGGGCGCCGAGAGCCGCCAGGTGTTGCCG
>Ga0222713_10000064_pt1 | contig 108068 bp, 118 predicted proteins | sample C33_649DmetaG_FD_165061 | JGI IMG/M metagenome (GOLD analysis project Ga0222713, IMG submission 165061) | Estuarine water microbial communities from San Francisco Bay, California, United States - C33_649D | ecosystem: Environmental > Aquatic > Marine > Unclassified | place: USA: California...
GCTCGGCGAGCAGTACATCGGGCTGGAGGGCGGCGGTGACGACCAGATGCTCAAGGCCGGTGACAGCATCCGCCTGACGCAGTCGGCGGTGGTGCTGGAGAAACTGATCAGCCAGTTCCTGTTCGATAAGGCCGCCGAGGGCGGCGACGCCAAGAAGAAGTAAATCCGCACATTCCGCACAGAGATATCGTCATGAATAAGTCATTGTTTTCATTATTTTTTTCCGTGACCCTGCTGTTGCTGCCGGTGACCGCCGGCGCGGCAGCGAGCACCACGGCACCCGATGTGCTGGCGCGCAATGTCACCGACGAAGTGGTGCGGATCCTGCGTACCGACAAGGATCTGCAGGCCGGCAGCCAGAAAAAGGCGCGCGACCTGATCGAAACCAGGATCGCGCCGCATTTCAATTTCAGCAGCATGACCAAACTCGCGCTGGGCAAAAACTGGGCTTCGGCGACGCCCGACCAGCGCAAGGCGCTGACCGAGGAATTCCGTGCCCTGCTGGTGCAGACCTATACGGCGTCAATCACGCTGTTCAAGGACCAGAAAATCGAATACCGCCCGCTGAAAGTTGCGCCGGAAGACAATGATGTCCTGGTGCGTTCGCTGGTGAAATCCTCCAGCGGCGGCGAACCAGTGCAGGTTGATTACGGCATGGAAAAGACCGATGAAGGCTGGAAGGTCTACAACGTCAAGATCGGCGGCATCAGCCTGGTTGAAAACTACCGCGGCACATTCAACACCGAGATCCAGAAAAGCGGCGTCGATGGACTGATCAAGACCCTGCGCGAGAAAAACCGCGCGCTGGTGGCGCAAACCAAATAACCGGCCGCCATGATTGAGTGTAACGACGGGCGCTGCACGCTGAAGGGCGCCGTGAACATCGAAAGCGCACTGACCCTGCGTGAAGAGGGCTTGCGCCTGTTTACTGCGGCCGATGTGACGCTGGATCTGTCCGGGGTCAGCGAGGTCGATTCGACCGCACTCAGCCTGCTGTTCGAATGGCGGCGCGCGGCACTCGCCGCGAAACGCAGCATCCGCTACGTCAACTTGCCTGAAAATCTCACCAGCCTGGCCCGGCTCTACGGCGTCACGGAACTGGTGGCCGCCGAGTAACGGCCGGCACCCGCCGACCGTCTGCTGTGCATCCGGCGATGACCCATGCCATCGAAATTATTGATGTCACCAAGCGTTATGGTGATCTGCAGGCGCTGGCCGGCGTCAGTCTGAGCGTCGAACCCGGCGAATTCTTCGGACTGCTCGGCCCCAACGGCGCCGGCAAAACCACATTGATCAGCATCCTCGCCGGCCTGAGCCGAGCGAGCAGCGGCATTGCCCGCATCATGGGTCACGACGTCAGCGCCGGATATCGCGACGCGCGCAGTGCATTGGGCGTGGTGCCGCAGGAACTGGTGTTCGATCCCTTTTTTACGGTGCGTGAAACGCTGACCTTCCAGTCCGGTTACTTCGGTCTGCGCGACAATGGCGCGTGGATCGATGAGGTGCTGGAGAATCTCGACCTCACCGCCAAGGCCGATACCAATATGCGTGCGCTGTCCGGCGGCATGAAGCGCCGCGTGCTTGTCGCGCAGGCGCTGGTGCACAAGCCGCCGGTGATCGTGCTCGACGAACCCACTGCCGGCGTTGACGTCGAACTGCGCCAGGCCTTGTGGCGCTTCATCCGCCGGCTCAACCGCGACGGCCATACCATTGTGCTGACTACGCATTACCTCGAGGAAGCCGAAGCGTTGTGCGGTCGCATCGCCATGCTCAAGCAGGGCCGTGTGGTCGCGCTGGACCGTACCGAAAATCTGCTGCAGCTGCACAGCGGCTGCCAGATTGTTCTGCGCCTGGATGGTGCGCTGCCGGGCGCGCTCGAAGCGAAAGTGGCCGAGCGGCGCGAGGATGAATCGTTGAAACTGTCTTTGCCCGATCATGCGGCGATCGAAGGCGTGCTGGCGGCGTTGCGCGAAGCGCGGGTTGCGGTGCTGGAAATGGAAATCCTCCAGCCCGACCTTGAAGATGTGTTTGTGCAGATCATGCAGCGGTCATGACGGATAAGGGATCAAAAACAACCATGACCGGTTTCCAGACCCTGTTTTACAAAGAGTGGCTGCGCTTCTGGAAAGTCAGCGTGCAGACCGTGCTGGCGCCGGTGCTGACTGCGCTGCTGTATCTGCTGGTGTTCGGCCATGCGCTGAGCGGCCGCGTCGAAGTGTTTCCCGGTGTGGAATACACCAGCTTCCTGATCCCCGGTCTGGCGATGATGTCGGTGCTGCAGAATTCCTTCGCCAACGGGTCATCCAGCCTGATGCAATCCAAGATGACCGGCAATATCGTTTTCATCCTGTTGCCCCCGCTGTCTCACCGCGAATTTTTTGCAGCCTACCTGTTGGCTGCGGTCGGTCGCGGCGTGGTGGTCGGCAGTGGTGTGCTGCTGGCGACGCTGTGGTTTGTCGATTTGCCGATGGCGCATCCGCTGTGGATATTACTGTTCGGTGTGGCCGGCAGCGCGGTGATGGGGACGTTGGGCATTGTCGCCGGCATCCAGTCCGACAAGATCGACCAGCTCGCCGCGTTTACCAACTTCATCATCCTGCCGCTGACTTTCCTGTCGGGGGTGTTTTACTCGATCCGTTCGCTGTCACCGTTCTGGCAGGCGGTGTCGCATTTTAATCCCGTGTTCTACATGATCGACGGATTTCGCTATGGCTTTTTCGGCGTTGCGGATACCTCGCCCTGGCTCAGCCTGACGATTGTCGGCGGCAGCTTTGCCGCCTTATCATGGCTGACCCTTACGCTGCTGCGCAGCGGTTACAAACTGCGAACCTGATTGGATAACTCAGTATGGTCACACCCGAAAGCATCAAACAATCCATCCTTACCGGACTCGACTGCAGCCATGTTGAGGTTGCCGGCGACGGCCACCACTGGGAAGCGGTGATTGTCAGCGAGGCCTTCCGCGGCAAAAACAAGGTGCAGCAGCACCAGCTGGTATACAAGGCGCTGGGTGACCGCATGCGCGAGGAGATCCACGCGCTGTCAATGAAGACACTCACGCCCGACCAGTGGCAGGGCTGAGCCGGCATGGACAAACTGGTTATTGAAGGCGGCATCGCGCTGAAAGGCGATGTAGCGATATCCGGTGCCAAGAATGCGGCGCTGCCGATACTCACCGCAGCACTGCTGACCGACGAACCGCTGCATGTCGACAACGTGCCGCATCTGCGCGACGTGTCGACGATGCTCAATCTGCTGATGCAGATGGGCGTGACCACCATGCTCGACGAGAAAGGCGGCGTCGAACTGCGCGCCGCGAAAATCACCGCGCCGGTGGCGCCGTACGAACTGGTTAAGACCATGCGCGCTTCCGTTCTGGTGCTGGGTCCGCTGGTGGCGCGTCTGGGCGAAGCGCGCGTTTCGCTGCCCGGCGGCTGCGCGATCGGCCTGCGCCCGGTCGACCAGCATCTGAAGGGTTTGCAGGCGATGGGCGCGACCATCGAGATGGCTCAGGGGTACATGATTGCCCGCGCCAGCCGCCTGAAGGGTGCACGCATCTGCATGGACATCGTCACCGTCACCGGTACCGAAAACCTGATGATGGCGGCTGCCCTGGCTGACGGCACGACGGTGATCGAGAACGCGGCCCGCGAACCGGAAATTCTCGACCTCGCCGCCTGCCTGACGGCGATGGGCGCCAAAATCAGCGGCGCCGGCACCGACGTGATTACCATCGAAGGCGTTGAGCGCCTGCACGGTACACGCCATTCGGTGATGCCTGACCGTATTGAAACCGGAACCTTCCTGGTTGCCGCCGCAGTAACCGGCGGTGATGTGCGCTTGACCGGCACGCGGCCGAAAACGCTCGACGCGGTGCTCGACAAATTGCGCGAGGCCGGCGTCAACATCGAAGCCGGCGAGGACTGGATTCATGTCAAAGCCAATGGCGCGCTGAAGGCGGTCAATCTCCGCACTGCCCCCTATCCGGCCTTCCCGACGGACATGCAGGCGCAGTTCATGGCGCTGAACTGCGTGGCGCAGGGTACTGCACGCGTGGTCGAAACCATTTTCGAAAACCGCTTCATGCATGTGCAGGAAATGCAGCGGCTGGGCGCCGATATCGCCGTCGAAGGCAATGCTGCGGTGATCAAGGGCGTGCCGGCATTGAACGGCGCCACCGTGATGGCTACCGATCTGCGTGCTTCGGCGAGTCTGGTGATTTGCGGACTGGTGGCGCGCGGCACGACCACTGTGGAGCGTATTTACCACCTCGACCGCGGTTACGAGCGCATCGAAGAGAAGCTGTCGCGGCTGGGCGCACGCATTCGTCGCGAGCGTTGAGGCGCTACGCCGGACTGCAGTTAGGGAAAACGGTTACGTCGACAGTTCGAGGTCGGTGGCGTAGGAATTCTGCGGGTAGTGGAAGGGCACCGGACCGTCGGGCAGGCCGCGGATGAACTGCTTCACGAAGGGATCGCTCGAGTTTTTCACTTCTTCTGTCGTGCCCTGTGCGACGACGGCGCCGTCGGCGAGGAAATAGACGTAGTCGATGGCCTTCAGCGATTCCTGTGCATCGTAAGACACCACGATCGAGGTGACGCCCAATGCATCGTTGAGCCGGCGGATCAGTTTACCGACGACATTGCAGGAAATCGGATCAAGTCCAGCGAAAGGTTCGTCGTACATGATCAGGTCCGGGTCCAGGGCGATGGCGCGGGCGAGGCCGACACGGCGTACCATGCCGCCCGAACATTCCGAAGGCATCAATGGCGCCGCGCCACGCAGACCGACCGCGTTGAGTTTCATCAGCACGAGGTCATTGATCATGTCTTCGGGGAGCTTGGTTTTCTCGCGCATCTGGAAGGCGATGTTTTCGAACACCGACAGGTCGGTAAACAGCCCGCCCTGCTGGAACTGCATACCCATGCGCCGGCGTAGTTTGTACAGTGCGTCGCGGTCAAGGCTGTGGATGTCCTGTCCAAGCACCTTGACGCTGCCCCTGGACGGACGCAGTTGCGCACCGATCAACTGCATCAGCGTGGTTTTACCGCAACCGCTCGCACCCATGATGCCGACGACCTTGCCCCTGGGGATGTTCAGATTCACCGATTTGAAGATTTCGCGGTCCCCGTAGGAGAACGCGAGATTCTGGATTTCGACGACGTTTTCGGTGGACATGGCGGGAAGCGGTTCGGAGCGGGGTTCGCTAAAGAATGGATGCACGAAACAAGATCGCAGTGTAACCGCTGGCGGCGCTTTCGTGAACCGTTCGCACGCCGGGCTGAAGCGGAAATACGTTACAATTCATGACTTTCCGAGCGCCTGCGGGCGCCGGTATGGGACACCATCCAGCCATGATCACCATTGCGCTCTCCAAGGGCCGCATTTTTGACGAAACCGTGCCGCTGCTGAAAGCCGCGGGCATCGTCACGCGTGAAAACCCCGAGACTTCGCGCAAACTGATTCTCGAAACCAACCGCCGCAATGTGCGGGTGATTATCGTCCGCGCCACCGACGTGCCGACCTATGTCCAGTTCGGCGGCGCCGACATCGGCGTGGCCGGCAAGGACGTTCTCGATGAACACGGCGGCGACGGGCTCTACACGCCGCTCGACCTGAAAATCGCCAAATGCCGGATGATGGTAGCCGTGCGCAAGGATTTTGATTACGCCAGCGCCGTGCGTCAGGGCGCGCGACTGAAGATCGCGACCAAATACGTACAGACCGCGCGCGAGCACTTCGCCAACAAGGGCGTGCATGTCGACCTGATCAAACTCTACGGCTCGATGGAACTGGCGCCGCTGGTCGGGCTCGCCGACGCCATCGTCGATCTGGTCAGCACCGGCAGTACGCTGAAGGCGAACGGTCTGGTGGCGGTCGAGGAGATCGTGCGGATCAGTTCGCGTCTGGTGGTCAACCAGGCGGCGCTGAAACTCAAGCGCGCACAGCTGCAGCCGCTGATTGATACTTTCACCCGCGCCGTCGGCTGATCATGCGCCGGCTCTCCACCACCGAGCCTGATTTCGAACGGCGCCTGGCCGAGCTGCTGGCGTTCGAGTCTGCGCAGGACCCGCGGGTCGACACTACGGTCGCGGCCATTCTGGCGGATGTCAAAAAACGCGGCGACACCGCCGTGCTCGAATACACCGCACGCTTTGACGGCGTGAAAGCCGATACGCTCGCGGCGCTGGAAATCCCGAAGTTCGAACTGCAGGCCGCGCTGGCGCGCATTCCTGCGACGCGGCGCACGGCTTTGGAAGCCGCCGCCGAACGCGTGCGCGAATATCACCAGCGGCAGCGTGCCGAATCCTGGGGTTATACCGACAGCGACGGCAACGAACTCGGCCAGCAGATCACCGCGCTGGATCGTGCAGGACTCTATGTCCCCGGCGGCAAGGCGGCTTATCCCTCGTCGGTGATCATGAATGCGGTGCCGGCCAAGGTTGCCGGTGTTGCCGAAGTGATCATGGTAGTGCCGACGCCGCGTGGCGAAAAGAATGATCTGGTGCTGGCAGCGGCCGCGATCTGCGGTGTGGATCGTGTGTTCACCATCGGCGGCGCGCAGGCGGTGGCGGCGCTGGCTTACGGCACTGCGACGATCCTGCAGGTCGACAAGATCGTCGGTCCGGGCAATGCCTATGTCGCCGCAGCCAAGCGTCTCGTGTTCGGCGTGGTCGGCATCGACATGGTTGCCGGTCCTTCGGAAATTCTGGTGGTTGGCGACGGAACGACCGATCCCGACTGGGTGGCGATGGACCTGTTTTCACAGGCTGAGCACGATGAGCTGGCACAGTCGATTCTGCTGGCCCCCGATGCCAAATACCTCGATGCGGTGTCGGCTAGCATTACGAAACTGCTGCCCGACATGCCGCGCCGTGCGGTGATCGAAGCTTCGCTTCAAGGCCGCGGCGCGCTGATCCAGGTGCGCGATATCAATGAAGCCTGTGCGCTGGTCAATCGCATTGCACCGGAACATCTGGAACTGTCGGTCGAAAACGCTCAGGCACTGCTGCCGAAGATCCGCCACGCCGGCGCGATTTTCATGGGTAAATACACCTCGGAGGCGCTGGGTGATTACTGCGCCGGGCCCAACCACGTGCTGCCGACCTCGCGCACCGCACGTTTTTCGTCGCCGCTGGGCGTTTACGATTTCCAGAAACGCTCCAGCGTGATTCGCGTATCCGCGGAAGGTGCGGAAAAACTCGGCAGGATTGCCGTCGAACTGGCAACGGGCGAGGGCCTGCCGGCGCATGCGCGTTCGGCGGAACTCCGTTTGCGGGGCAAGGGCTGACCATGAGTCGCTACTGGAGCAAGGTGGTGCAGGGGCTGACGCCCTATGTGCCGGGCGAACAGCCGAAGCTGCCCAACCTGATCAAGCTCAATACCAACGAGAGTCCTTACGGTCCGAGTCGCCGTGTGCTTGATGCCCTGCGCGCTGAGATCGGCGAATCGCTGCGGCTGTATCCCGATCCAGCCAGCGACAAACTGCGGGCGGCGATTGCGCAGCGCTACGGCGTCACGCCGGCCCATGTCTTTGTCGGCAACGGTTCCGACGAGGTGCTGGCGCACATCTTTCTCGGGCTGCTGAAGCACGACAAGCCGGTATTGTTCCCGGACATCACTTACAGTTTTTATCCGGTGTATTGTGGGCTGTACGACATTCCCTACGAGCCGGTGCCCTTGAGTCGCTCGTTTGAAATCGTGGTTGATGATTACCTGCGGCCCAACGGCGGCATCATTTTCCCGAACCCCAATGCACCGACCGGACGGTTTGTGCCGGTGGCCGAGATTGAGCGGCTGCTGCGTGCCAACTCGGGTTCGGTGGTGGTCGTCGACGAAGCCTATGTCGATTTCGGCGGCGAGTCGGTGGTGCCGCTGGTGCAGCGTTATCCACAGCTGCTGGTCACGCACACGCTGTCGAAGTCGCGGGCGCTTGCAGGCTTGCGCGTCGGTTACGCCATCGGTCATCCCGACCTGATCGAGGCGCTGAACCGGGTTAAGGACAGCTTCAACTCCTATCCGCTGGACCGTTTTGCGCAGGCTGGCGCTGAGGCGGCGATTGAAGACGATGCCTATTTCAAGGCAATGTGCGGCAAGGTCATCGTCACCAAGAAAAAACTGGTGCAGGAACTGCAGGCGCTCGGATTCGAAGTGCTGCCTTCGGCTGCCAACTTCGTGTTTGCCCGGGTGCCGGGCCATGACGGCGGTGAAATAGCCGCAAAACTGCGCGATCGCAGCATTATCGTCCGCCATTTCCGCAAGCCGGTACGCATTGCCGAATTCATGCGCATCACCGTCGGCACCGACGAGCAGTGTGCCGGGCTGATCGAGGCTTTGCGCGAGATCCTCAAGTCCGCGTAAAGCGGCGGCGGCTCGACGCAAATTCGTTTATACTCTGTAATCAACAAGTTACCGAGATCCACGGGCAATCATGGCAAGGCAAGCGCAGATCAACCGCGACACCCAGGAAACCCAGATCAGTGTCAAGCTGAATCTCGACGGCAGCGGCCGCGCGAAACTCGCGAGCGGCATACCTTTCCTCGACCATATGCTTGACCAGATTGCGCGTCACGGACTGGTTGATCTCGAGGTTAAAGCCAAGGGAGATCTGCACATCGACGCCCACCACACGGTTGAAGACATCGGCATCACGCTGGGCCAGGCCTTTACCAAAGCGATCGGCGACAAGAAGGGCGTGCGCCGTTACGGCCATGCCTATGTGCCGCTGGACGAGGCGCTGTCGCGCGTGGTTATCGACCTCTCGGGCCGTCCCGGTCTGGAGATGAGCGGCAAGTTCACGCGTGCGCGAGTCGGTGATTTCGATGTCGATCTGGTGCGCGAGTTTTTTCAGGGCTTCGTCAACCACGCGCTGGTGACGCTGCATCTTGACAACCTGAAGGGCATCAATGCCCACCATCAGGTGGAGACGCTGTTCAAGGCCTTCGGCCGCGCGCTGCGCATGGCGGTTGAACTTGACCCGCGGGTCAAGGGTGTGCCGTCGACCAAGGGAAAGTTATAGGCTTTCCGCGGCGGCGCTCGCGCCCCGGTCTCATCATCTGAATCATTGATGCTCCCGATGACCATCGACATTGCAGTCATTGACTACGGCATGGGCAATCTGCGCTCCGTGTCCAAGGCCATTGAACACGTTGCGCCCGGCCGCAAGGTTGTGGTGACCAGCAACCCGGATGATGTTGCTTCCGCTGGTCGTGTTGTGTTTCCGGGCCAGGGCGCGATGCCCGACTGCATGCGCGAGATGGAATCGCGCGGCCTGCGTCCGGCGCTGATTGAAGCGGCACGCAGCAAACCCTTTCTCGGCATTTGCATCGGTCTGCAGATGCTGTTCGAACACAGCGAAGAGGGCGATACGCCAGGCCTCGGTCTGCTGCCCGGCGTGGTGCGGCGTTTTCCGCAGGCGCGCATGGTTGGTGCCAAGGGTGAAAAGCTCAAAGTGCCGCATATGGGCTGGAACGAGGTCGAGCAGGCGATCAAACACCCGCTTTGGGCGGGCATTGCCGACCGCAGCCGCTTTTATTTTGTCCACAGTTATTACCCTGAACCGGCGGATCCTGCCCAGATCGCCGGTTGGAGTGCCTATCCTTTCCGCTTTGCCTGCGCGGCGGCACGCGGCAATTTGTTCGCGGTGCAGTTCCATCCGGAAAAAAGCCACACTGCCGGCCTGCAATTGCTGGCAAACTTTGTGGCGTGGCAACCGCAGGCGCTGTAGTATTATTGCCATCACCTCAACGCATTTGCAGATGACACCCTGATCCGGTTTTTCCGTCGCCCACTCATCCGACCAAACCCGGCTTCGCAATTCGTTTAATTCCATGCTGATCATTCCTGCCATCGATTTGAAGGACGGCAAGTGCGTGCGCCTGAAGCAGGGCGACATGAACGACGCCACGATTTTTTCCGAAGACCCCGGCGCCATGGCCAAGCAGTGGCTGGACCAGGGTGCGCGCCGCCTGCATGTTGTTGACCTCAACGGCGCGGTTGCCGGCAAGCCGAAGAACGAAGCGGCGATCCGCAGCATCGTCAAGTCACTCGGCACCGAACTGCCGATCCAGTTGGGCGGCGGTATCCGCGATCTCGACACCATCGAGGCCTATATCGATGCCGGCATCAGCTATATCATCATCGGCACTGCCGCGGTGAAGACCCCGGGTTTTCTGCAGGACGCCTGCACCGCCTTCCAGGGCCACATCATCGTCGCGCTAGATGCCAAGGACGGCAAGGTCGCCGTCGACGGCTGGTCGAAAATGACCGGACATGATGTTGTCGATCTCGCGAAAAAATTCCAGGACTACGGCGTCGAAGCGGTGATCTACACCGACATCGGTCGCGACGGCATGCTCACCGGTGTCAATATCGACGCGACAGTCAATCTCGCGCGTCAGTTGACCGTGCCGGTGATCGCCAGCGGCGGCATTACCGATCTCAAAGACGTCGAGAAACTCTGCGCCGTCGAATCCGAAGGCATCATGGGCGCCATTACCGGACGCGCGGTGTACGAAGGCACGCTGAACTTCGGTGAAGCGCAGAAGCTCGCCGATAAATTGAGTAAGAAGGACTAAGCCACAGAGGGCACAGAGTTTTCGGGCTGCGCAACCGTTCTCTTTGAACCCTGTTTCGTCTGTGGCTGACGCTTTTATGGGCCTCGCCAAACGCATTATTCCCTGTCTCGACGTCACCGCCGGCCGCGTGGTCAAGGGCGTCAATTTCGTCGAACTCAAGGACGCCGGTGATCCTGTGGAGATCGCAAAGCGTTATGACGATCAGGGCGCCGACGAACTGACTTTTCTCGACATCACTGCCAGCAGTGACGACCGCGGGTTGATCCTCAGCATCATCGAAGCCGTGGCGGCGGAGGTGTTTATTCCGCTGACGGTTGGCGGCGGCGTGCGCGCGGTGGATGATGTGCGGCGCCTGCTCAATGCCGGCGCGGACAAGGTCAGCATCAATACTTCCGCGGTACAGAACCCGCAGCTTGTTGCCGATGCCAGCGGCCGTTACGGTTCGCAGTGCATTGTTGTTGCGGTCGATGCCAAGCGTGTTACCGGCGACGGTCCTTTGCGCTGGGAAGTGTTCACCCACGGCGGCCGCAAGGCCACCGGTCTCGACGCAGTGGAGTGGGGCAAAAAAATGCAGGCGATGGGCGCCGGAGAAATCTTGCTGACCAGCATGGATCGCGATGGCACGAAGGTGGGGTTTGACCTCGAGCTGACTCACGCTTTTTCATCGGCGCTGGACATCCCGATTATCGCCAGTGGCGGTGTTGGCAACCTTGACCATCTGGCTGAGGGCGTCACCATCGGCGGAGCCGACGCGGTTCTGGCGGCGAGCATATTTCATTACGGTGAATTCACCGTGCGCCAGGCGAAAGCGCATATGGCCGGGCGCGGGATCGAAGTCCGCTTGTAGTCGTTAAAATAATTTATTAAAATCAATAAGTTATAAATTCTATCGAGGCGTCCTCCGGGATGCATCCGGGACCATGGCTTCCGACTGGCTTAACCGCATAAACTGGAGCACTGACGGGTTGATCCCGGTGGTGACGCAGGAGGCTGCCTCCGGCCGCGTGCTGACGGTGGCATGGGCGAACCGCGAGGCGCTGCAGCGCACGGCGGAAACCCGCGAAGCGCACTACTGGTCGCGCTCGCGCAGAAAGCTGTGGCGGAAGGGCGAAGAGTCAGGGCATGTGCAGAAAGTGCGCGCGATCCGCACCGACTGTGACCAGGATGTGGTGCTGTTCGAGGTGGAGCAGGTCGGCGGCATCGCCTGCCACACCGGACGGCACAGCTGCTTTTTCCTGGAATTGCGCGACGGCAACTGGGTCGAAATCGATCCGGTTCTGAAGGATCCGAAGTCGATCTACGGCAAATGACGGATTGAACAACATGGCTGACAAAGACATATTGCTGAAGCTGGGCGAGACCATTGCGGTGCGCAAGGGCGCGGACGCCGGAACGTCGTATGTTGCCAGCCTGATGGCCAAGGGCGAGGACGCCATCCTGCGCAAGGTTCTGGAAGAGGCGGCCGAGACCCTGTTGGCCTCGAAGGAGAGTGATAAACTGCATGTCATCCGCGAAACGGCCGATTTGTGGTTTCACACGATGGTGCTGCTTGCCTGGCACGGTGCTGGTCCGCAGGACGTGCTGGACGAACTGCAGCGGCGTGAAGGCCAGTCGGGTATTGCCGAGAAGGCTTCGCGCAAATAGTTGAGTTTCAAAAAGTTTTAGAAAAAATTTCCGGCAGTAAAGGTTTTGCGGCAAAAGAATGCAAATTCACCGCTCGGCTGAGCGGGTCAACAGGAGCGTGTTATGGGTTCATTCAGCATCTGGCACTGGTTGATCGTGTTGCTGGTCGTGGTCCTGATCTTTGGCACCAAGAAGCTGCGCAACATCGGCTCCGATCTCGGCGGTGCGGTGAAGGGTTTCAAGGAAGGCATGAAGGGCGCCGAAGACGGCAAGGCCGCCGAAATTCCGCCGTCTACCGGCCAGACCATCGACGCCGAAGTCCGCAAGGAAACCACAAAGTCGTGAAACGTGCTTTCTGAGGCGCATGCCGCGGGCCCGGGATTGATTCCCGGCGTTCCGGCCCGGCGTCCCGCATCACACCTTTCACCTCTCCCGCGCCATGTTTGACATCGGCTTTTCCGAATTGATGGTCATTGCCGTGGTGGCGCTGATCGTCATCGGCCCCGAACGCCTGCCCAAGGTGGCGCGTACGGTTGGCCTGCTGTTCGGGCGCATGCAGCGCTACGTCAATGACGTCAAGGCCGACATCAGCCGCGAGATGGCGCTTGATGACCTGCGCAAGCTGCAGGCCAACATACAGGACACCGCGAATTCGCTCGAGCAGTCGATGAAGCAGGAAGTCGGTGCTGTGGAATCAGACCTCAACAAGATTGCCGGCGATACGCGGGCCGCGGTTGCGCCGCCCGCTTCACCGGCGGAAACGGCCGAAGCCCTGGCTGCCGCTGAAGCCATGCCGCCGGCCGATCCGGCGGCAACTGCCGGCGAGGCCAAAAAGGCCTGACCCGCCGCGGCTCATCCCCGATGACCGAAGATACCTTCATCTCCCACCTGATCGAACTGCGCGACCGCCTGTTGCGTGCGCTGGTTGTGTTTGCGGTGGTGCTGCTGGCACTGATTCCGTTCTCCGCCGAACTTTATGATTTGCTGGCAACGCCGATGATGAGCGCGCTGCCGGAAGGTTCGAAGATGATCGCCACCGGCGTGATCACGCCTTTCCTGGTGCCGATCAAAGTGGCGATGATGCTGGCCTTCGTTCTGACGCTTCCCTTCACCCTGTATCAGGCCTGGTCGTTCATTGCCCCCGGCCTCTACAACCACGAAAAGCGGCTGGTGCTTCCGCTGGTGGTGGCGAGCACGCTGCTGTTTGTCATCGGCATCGCCTTCTGCTATTTCTTTGTGTTCAACACGGTCTTCCATTTCATCAACCAGATCGCGCCGAAAAGCATTTCGGTGGCGCCGGACATCGAGAACTACCTGAATTTCGTGCTGACCATGTTCCTCGCCTTTGGCCTGACTTTCGAGACGCCGATCGTTGTAGTGATGCTGACGCGCATGGGGCTGGTGAGCATCGAGCAGCTGTGCGAGGCGCGGCCGTATTTCATCGTCATCGCGTTTGTCATCGCCGCAGTCGTGACGCCGCCGGACGTGGTGTCGCAGCTGCTTCTGGCGGTGCCAATGTGCCTGCTGTTTGAAGTCGGACTGATCGCCGCCCGTTTCGTGCCCAAGCGCGCGGCTGAAGGCAGCGACGGTTACAGCCCGCCGACCGACGCCTGAGCGGCTGTCGCCGCCGTCATCGCCGTTTCATTCCTTGCGCACTTGCTTCGGCGGGCGCTTGCCCACCGTCACCCGCAGTTCCACCGCCTTGGCTTCGCGCATCAGGCGCAGCGTCGTTTCGCTGCCGGGTTTGAGTGCCGCGATCAGGTTGAGCATCGAGGCCGAGTCGGTGACGCTTTTACCGTCAACCGCGACCAGCACATCGCCCGCCTTGACGCCGCCGCGATCGGCAGGGGTGCCGCGAAACACTTCGGTGATCAGCGTGCCGCGGGTGTTGGGAATCTTGAATGATTCGGCGATTTCCGGCGTCATGTCCTGCACGCCGACCCCGATCCAGCCTCGCTGCACCGCGCCGGTTTCAATGATCTGTTCCATCACGTTTTTGGCGGTTGCCGAGGGAATGGCAAAGCCGATGCCCAGCGATGCGCCGCCCGGCGTTTTTGAATAAATCGCGGTGTTGATGCCGATCAGGTGGCCGTTGACGTCGACCAGCGCGCCGCCGGAGTTGCCGGGATTGATCGCTGCGTCGGTCTGGATGAAGTTCTCGAAGGTGTTGATACCGAGATGGCTGCGGCCCAGCGCGCTGACGATGCCCAGCGTGACGGTCTGGCCGACGCCGAAGGGATTGCCGATGGCGAGCACGACATCGCCGACACGGGAACCGTCCGGCGCACCGAAGGTGATCGCCGGCAGTTTCGGTAGGTCTATTTTCAGCACGGCGAGATCGGATTCCGGATCGGTGCCGACCACTTTGGCGGTGACGCGACGCGAGTCGGTCAGTGCGACTTCAATGCCGTCGGCGGCTTCTACGACATGGCTGTTGGTCAGGATATAGCCGGACTCGCTGACGATGACGCCGGATCCGAGATTGGTGCTCGGCCGCGACTGCGTTTCTGGCTGTTCGCCGAAGAAAAAACGGAACAGCGGATCGTCACGCAGCGGGTGCTGCTGCACCTTGACCGCTTTCATCGTGTAGATATTGACCACCGCGGGCATGGCTTTTTTCGCAGCGTCGCTGTACGAGCCGGCGCGCGCCGCGCCGCTGCCGGCATCAACCGTATGCTGGCCGACGGTGATCACCGCGTTCTGCGGCATTCCCTTTAGCAGGTCAGGGCGCAGCGTACCGATCACGAACAGCGCGGCGAGGCATATCGTTGCGGTTTGGCTGAACAGGAGCCAGAGTTTTCGCATGAGAGGTCCGCAGTGGCGCGGTTACAATCACTTTTTGTCGATGAAGGGTGGATAGGATGGAACGCGCTGCACTCGATGAATACCTTGCCGAGTACCTGCAAGTGCATGTTTTTCGTGATTATTGCCCAAACGGTCTGCAGGTGGAAGGGCGTGGCGAAATCACCCGCATCGTTACCGGCGTCACCGCGTCAGCGGCGCTGATCGAGGCGGCCGTTGCCGATGGCGCGGATGCGCTGATCGTCCACCACGGTTATTTCTGGCGCGGCGAGGACTCCCGCATCACCGGCATGCGCCGTCGCCGCATCGGGATGCTGTTCGAACACGAACTTAATCTCTTTGCCTATCATCTGCCGCTCGACGCCCATCCGGAGATCGGCAACAACGCGACGCTGGCGCGCCAACTGGGTATCGAAGTGAGCAGGCGTTTCGGCGAGCAGGACATCGCAGCCCTCGGGACTGTTGCCGACGGTGGTACCTTGGCGTCGTTCACGCGGACCGTTACTGAAAAACTCGGACGGGCGCCCTTGGTGATCGGTGACGCCGCACGGCCGCTGCGTCGCATCGCCTGGTGCACCGGAGGGGCGCAGGGAATGTTCGAGCAGGCGATTGCGCTGGGTGTTGATGCCTATCTCAGCGGTGAAATTTCCGAGCAGACCGTACACCTGGCGCGGGAATCCGGTGTTGCCTATATCGCCGCCGGCCATCACGCGACCGAACGTTATGGCGTGCAGGCGCTGGGGGCGCATCTGGCGCAGCGTTTCGGCCTGCAGCACCGTTTTATCGAGATCGACAACCCGGTCTAGCCCCGTTCGGCGGTGCGCCGGCTGTTTACAGTCTGTAACAATTTAGTCCGCGCCAGCCGCACGCCGCAGGTCTATCATGGACTTTTCTGCCAGTTGCGGATGCAGTGAGGATGCAGACATGGGCAAAATCCGGTTTCCAGCGATAGTCGCGGCCCTGCTGGCCGTTGCGAGCCTCCCGGCTGACGCCGGCGGCAGGCACGGGCATTCGCATGCGAGAGTCGGCGTTTACATCGGCGCACCGGTAGTGATCGGCGGCTGGTGGGGTGCGCCGCGTCCTTATTACTACCCTGCGTATTACCCCTCGTACTATCCCTATTACTACACTCCGGCGCCGGTGGTGGTGCGTGAAGTGGTGCGCGAACCGCTGGTTTATTACGACGAGCGCGGCAACCCGGTGCCGCCGTCCCAGCCGCAGAGCCAGGCACAAAATCAGGGGCAGAATCAGGCCCCGGGCCCGCAGGCTTCCGCCGCAGCGCCGACCTGGTTTTATTGCGCTGATTCGCAGACCTATTACCCGTACGCGCATACCTGCGCTTCACCCTGGCAGCGCGTCGCGCCGCATCCGCCGCCGCAATAATCAATCAACCGAAGCGCCGGAATTGCTTCGCGGCGCCGACGGTCAGTTTTTCAGACGGATGTGATGGGCTAGTCCGGCGCAGTCCTCGTCGGTCTTGAGGCCTGCTGCACGGATGCCGTGGGCGGCCAGTTCCTCATCGCGTTCCTGGGTGTCGCCGGTGACACCCACGGCGCCGAGCAATGCCCCGTCAGCATCGCGTATCAGCATGCCGCCACCTTCGGCGAAGATTCGGTCCTGCGATGCCTTGAACAGGAAATCCATGAACAGCGGCCGCTGCTCGGTGCGCAATCGCACCAGGCTTGATGAACGGCCGAGCGCCAGCGCGGCGTGTGCTTTGCCCATGGCCATTTCAAAGCGCATCATCGCCGAGCCGTCTTCCTTCTTGAACGCCTTGACCACGGCGCCGTGCTCGACGACCACCACTGAAATGGGCCGGCAGTCGAGTTCGCGCGCGCGGCTCAGGATGGCATCAATGATTGTTTCGGCCTGCGACAACAAGATCATGGACACGGCTTTTCCTTGAAGAGTGATTGTTGCGTGTGATTGTATACTGCACTGAAAAGGCGATAAGGCCTGAACAACATGACGGGATGAGGGGATCAGCATGAACGGCACGATGGCAGTCAGGGCGCTGCTTTGCGCGGCGCTGGTATCAATCACCGTAACGGCGAACGCCGCCGATAGGGCCGACAGTTATCCGGGCCGACCGATTCGTTTTCTGGTGGGTTTTGCAGCGGGCGGCGCCAATGATCTGGTCGCAAGGCTGGTGGCGACAAAGCTGGGGCCGCGACTGGGTCAACAGGTGATCGTCGACAATCGCGCCGGCGGTGGCGGCATCCTCGCGCATGAACTGCTGGTCAGTGCGGCGCCCGACGGCTACACGATGATTCTTGCGTCGGTGACCGGACTGGCGATGGCCCCGGCGTTGCGCGGCAAGGTGCCGTACGACCCGATACGCGATTTCCTGCCGGTGGCCCAGGTCGTTGATGCGGCGACGCTGTTTTCGACGCATCCATCCAGTGTATCCAGGACGCTGGCCGACATGGTCGCGCGCGCCAAAAAGGATCCGGGTGCGCTGATTGTCGGCAATCCCGGCATCGGTAGCGTCGGCCATCTTGCGTTTGAACGCTTCAGCAGCGTCGCGGGCATCAAGGTTGTCAATGTGCCGTACAAGAGCGGCGGGCTGGCGGCAACCGCGGCCATTTCCGGTCAGGTCGAACATCTGGCCGGCATCATTTCCTCCGGTGCGCCGCATGTCAAAGCCGGCAAACTGCGCGGTCTGGGCGTTACCAGCGCCAGGCGTTCACAAATATTGTCCGATGTGCCGACTGTGGCAGAGCAGGGTTATCCGGGCTTCGAGGCCAGCGGCTGGCTGGGCATCGCGTTTCCGGCAAAAACACCCGCAGCCATTGTGCAGCGCATGTACAAGGAAACGCAGGCGGTGATGGCGCAGCAGGACACCCAGGCCTTCCTTGAGAAATCCGGGCTGGATTACGTGATGAAGAATCCCGAGGAATTTCGCGGCTACATCAAGGCCGAACTCGCCCGCTGGACCAAACTGATTACGGATGCCGGCATCAAAGCCGACTAAGGCTGGCGCAGAGCTTGGTGATGTGGGTTAATTACATGATTTAATTAACTTATTTCACTATTTGCTTAACTTTTGTCCCTGCCCGCGTGTAAAATGTCGCCTTTTTCGCGGCAACAAGCACTAAAGGGGACTCTAGGCATGTCCGAGCAAAATACCGATCAGGGGAAGCGGCAGTTTCTGGTTACGGCCACCACCGTGGCTGGCGGGGTTGCCGCCGGCGCGACCGCCGTGCCGTTTGTGGCAAGCATGTTGCCGTCGGAGCGGGCGAAGGCCGCCGGCGCGCCGGTCGAAGTGGATCTCAGCACGCTGGCACCCGGAGAGCGGGTCACCGTGGAGTGGCAGGGCAAGCCGGTGTGGATCGTCCGTCGCACCAAGGAAATGCTCGACACCATCCGCGCCAACGACAGCCATGTCGCCGATCCCAAGTCGCAGAAAAAAATGCAGCCGGCGTATGCGACCAACGAAATGCGCGCGATCAAGGAAGAATTCCTGGTCGTTGTCGGCATCTGCACCCACCTCGGCTGCTCGCCGGTGGGCAAATTTGCCAAGCAGGCGGAAGCCTTCGACCCGAACTGGCAGGGCGGTTTTTATTGCCCCTGCCACGGCTCGCTGTTCGATCTGGCCGGCCGTGTCTACAAGAACAAGCCCGCGCCGGACAACCTCGTGGTGCCGCCGCATAAATATCTCTCCGACACGCGCATCGTGATCGGCGAAGACACCAAGGGAGCCTGATCAACATGGCATCCGCACCCAAAGAACCCGTTCAATTCAGCGGCGCCGGCCCGCTCAACGCGCCGATCAGTGGCGTGCTCACCTGGGTTGATCAGCGCTTCCCGCTGATGTCCCTGTGGCGCGACCACCTTTCGCAGTACTACGCACCGAAGAACTTCAACTTCTGGTACTTCTTCGGCTCGCTGGCGATGCTGGTGCTGGTGATCCAGATCGTCACCGGCATTTTCCTGGTGATGCATTACAAGCCGTCGGCAGCTGAAGCCTTTGCCTCGGTCGAATACATCATGCGCGACGTGCCGGCCGGCTGGTTCATCCGCTATATGCACTCGACCGGCGCTTCGGCGTTTTTTATTGTCATCTACCTGCACATGTTCCGCGGGCTGATGTATGGCTCGTACCGTCAGCCACGCGAACTGATCTGGATTTTCGGCATGCTGATCTACCTGTGCCTGATGGCCGAAGCCTTCTTCGGCTACCTGCTTCCCTGGGGCCAGATGTCGTTTTGGGGCGCGCAGGTGATCATCAACCTGTTTGACGCACTACCGCTGATCGGACCCGACCTGTCGACCTGGATCCGCGGCGACTTCGTCATTTCGGATGCCACGCTGAACCGCTTCTTCGCCTTCCACGTGATCGCGATCCCGCTGGTGCTGCTGGGCCTCGTCGCCGCACACATCATGGCGCTGCATGAAGTGGGTTCGAACAACCCGGACGGCGTCGAGATCAAGCAGCACAAGGACGCCAAAGGCATTCCGCTCGACGGTATTCCCTTCCACCCGTATTACACGGTGAAGGATATTGTCGGCGTGGTGGTGTTCCTGTTCCTGTTCTTCGGCGTCGTGTTCTTCATGCCGGAGATGGGCGGTTACTTCCTCGAATTCAACAACTTCATCCCCGCTGACGCGCTGAAGACGCCGCCGCATATCGCGCCGGTGTGGTACTTCACGCCGTATTACTCGATCCTGCGCGCCATCACCGAAGACTTCATGCTGGTGCTGGCGATCGGTGTCGCGGCCTACTCGCTGCTGATCTGGCTGACGGCACGCAACCAGCTGGTGAAAATGGCCGCACTGGCCATCGGCTTCGTGGTGATCGTGCTGATGAAGGGTGGCCCGCTGGCGATTGAAGCGAAAGTCTGGGGCGTGGCGATGATGGGCGCTGCAACGCTGATTTTCTTCCTGCTGCCCTGGCTGGACCGGAGCCCGGTGAAGTCGATCCGCTACAAGGGGCCGCGGTTCAAGGCTGCGCTGACGATTTTTGTCATCGTGTTCCTGGTGCTCGGCTACTACGGTACGCAGACGGTGACTCCGGCCGGCACCGTCATCTCGCAGATCGGCACGCTGATTTATTTCTCGTTCTTCCTGCTGATGCCCTGGTATTCGGCAATGGACAAGACCAAGCCGGTGCCTGACCGGGTCACGATGTAATGGTGAAGAACATGAACCTCAAAAAACTCATTGCCGTAATCCTGTTCGCGCCGTCGCTGGTGTTTGCCGCCGGCGACCACATCAAGCTCGACAAGGCCCCGATTGACCTGAAAGACGAGGCATCGCTGCAACGTGGCGCCCGCCATTTCGTCAATTACTGCCTGAACTGCCACAACGCGAGTTTCATGCGTTTCAACCGGCTGCGCGACATCGGCCTCACCGACCAGCAGATCATCGACAACCTGGTGTTCACCGGCGTCAAGGTCGGTGACCTGATGAAGGTCGCGATGGATCCCAAGGATTCGAAAGCCTGGTTCGGCGCTGCGCCGCCCGAGCTGTCGCTGATCGCGCGTTCGCGCGCTTCGGAAGCGGGTTCCGGCGCCGACTGGCTGTACAGCTACCTGCGCAGTTTCTACCGCGACGCCGAACGGCCGACCGGCTGGAATAACACCGTGTTCCCCAACGTCGGCATGCCGCACGTGCTCTGGGAGCTGCAGGGCGAACAGGTGATGGCCGAACGCAAAGTGCAGGGGCCGGGTTTTGAAAAGACCGAGCACGTGCTTAAGCTCGACAAGCCCGGCAAGATGAGCCCGGTCGAATACGACCAGATGGTTGCCGATCTGGTGAATTACCTGGTGTTCATGGCCGAGCCGGCGCGTTCAAGCCGCACGACCATTGGCATTTTTGTGCTGTTTGCGCTGAGCCTGCTTTTCATTCTCGCCTATGCGCTAAAGAAGGAGTACTGGAAAGACGTGCACTGACGGCGCCTTCCGGACCGACCGGGGCCGTGCGAGGACAACGCGTTACGGCCCCGGCTTTCTGAACCGCCGGGCAACTGTTGCACCCGCACCTTCCGATTTATTGATGCCTTTCCGCCACGGATAACTGATCATGATGACACTCTACTCGGGCACCACCTGCCCCTTCAGCCAACGCTGCCGTTTCGTGCTTTACGAAAAAGGCATGGATTTCCAGATCATCGACGTCGACCTGTTCAACAAGCCGGAAGACCTCGCAGTGATGAACCCGTACAACCAGGTGCCGGTGCTGGTTGAGCGCGACCTGATTCTTTATGAATCGAACATCATCAACGAATACATCGACGACCGCTTTCCGCATCCGCAGCTGATGCCGGCAGACCCGGTGATGCGCGCCCGCGCACGCCTGTTCCTGTTCCGTTTCGAGCAGGAAATGTTCTCGCATGTGATTCACATCGAGAAGGGCACCCAGAAGCAGGCTGACAAGGGCCGACAGGTCATCCGTGACGCACTGACCCAGATTGCACCGGTGTTCGCCAAGCAGAAGTACATGCTGGGCGAGGAGTTCTCGATGCTCGACGTGGCCATCGCGCCGCTGCTGTGGCGTCTCGACCACTACGGCATCCAGCTCGGCAAACAGGCCGCGCCGCTGATGAAATACGCCGAACGGCTGTTCAGCCGACCCGCGTACATCGACGCGCTGACTGCTTCCGAAAAGGTCATGCGCAAGTAAGCGCGCGGGTTTTCAGTCGTGGCCGAGCGTTCGACCAAGCCGTACCTGATCCGCGCCATTCATGAATGGGCCTGCGACAGCGGTCTGACGCCCTATATCTCGGTCAAGGTCGACGAAAACACCCGCGTGCCTGCCGAGCATGTGCGTAACGGCGAAATCGTGTTGAACCTCGGTTACGACGCCACGCACAAGCTGACCATCGGCAATGACCTGATCCAGTTTTCAGCACGCTTCGGCGGCGTGTCGCGCGACTGTTCGGTGCCGGTGTCTGCGGTGCAGGGCATCTTCGCGCGGGAAAACGGGCAGGGCCTGTTCTTCCCGGAAGAAACCCGGGCCCAGTCGATCGGCGACAGTGGCAATCCGGTCGAGAGCACAGGCGCCCAGCCTGTCAAGCCGGATGACCCCAAGCCGGACGCCCCTGCGCCGGGTAGCCGCCCCCGTCTCCAGGTCGTCAAATAGCACCTTAGCAGGCAGGGTTTGACACCATCCGGCACCCGTCGCACACTCCCACGACGCTGTTCCGGACCCGTTTCCCATAAAAAAAGCTGCCTCCGGCGGCATCCGGCACGGTGCAAGCTCAGCCATCTTATTCAGGAGGAGTTGTCCATGCTTAGCCAAGAAGAGTTGGCCCAGCTCGTTGCCGCAGAAAGCACGATCTTTCCATCGCCGATCCCGACGCAATGTATTTCCAGTGACGAATACATGCCGACGCCGCAGACCGAGAAGCAGCGCGAATTCGAAGCCCGGGTCAAGGCCATCGGCAGTGAAATGGCCAAAAAACACGGCACCACGCGCCGCCGCTTTTTCAAGAGCGCTGCGGGTATGGCGGCCGCGTTTGTCGCGATGAACGACACCTACGGCCCGCTTTACGCCGTAAGCCGCGCCGAAGCTGCAACGCCGGAAATGGCCAACGAGCGCGCCAATGCGCTGAAGAGCCAGTTCATCATGGACATGCACACCCACTTCCTGCGTGACGACACCCGCATCATGGGTTTTGTCGCCCAGCGCGAAGCTGTGGGCAAGGCCGGCTGGAATCCGCTGCTCGCCGGCAAGCCGCAGACTATCGAGGATCTGAAGTTCCCCAACTACTTCAAGGAAATCTATCTCGATTCCGATACCAAGATCGCGCTGATCTCCGGCTCGGGCTCGGAGGATCCGCGCGACTGGTTCCTCACCAACGAGATGAAAAACGATGCGCGCACCAAGGTGAACAAGGAAGCGGGCACCAAGCGCATGTTCTCGCATGCCATTTTCATGCCGGGCATGCCGGGCTGGCTGGACAAGGTCGACCATGACCTCGAAGTGCTGAAGCCCGATTCATTCAAGGGTTACACCGTCGGCGACAACACCAACAAGCATCTCGCCAAGCACCCGTGGCGTCTCGATGACGAAAAGCTGCTGTATCCCTTCTATGAAAAACTGGTGAAGGCCTCGAAAACCAACCCGAGCCTCGCCAACGTCTGTTTCCACAAGGGCCTGTATCCGCCCGCTACCACCAAGCAGTTCCCTAACCTGGTGCAGTACGCCGATGTGCGCGATGTCGGCAAGGCGGCGAAGGACTGGCCGCAGCTCAACTTCATCTGTTACCACTCGGCTTTCCGCTTCACCGGCGGCGCATACAAGGTGGGCATGGAGCAGTTCGAGCAGACCGGTCGCATCGACTGGGTGACCGATCTCTGCGAGATCCCGGAGAAATTCGGCGTGCGCAACGTCTATGGCGACGTCGGCCAGCTGTTCGCGCAAAGCACCATCGCCGAACCGCGGTTGTGCGCGGCGATGATGGGCCAGCTGGTCAAGGGGCTCGGTGCGGATCGCATTGTGTGGGGCACGGACGCAGTCTGGACCGGAGCGCCGCAATGGCAGATCGAAGCGCTGCGGCGCCTGGAAATTCCGGAAGACATGCGCAAGAAGTACGGCTTCGCCGCGCTGGGGGCGGCTGATGGTCCGGTGAAGAGGGCTATCTTCGGCGAGAACAATGCGCGGATTTACGGCGTGACTGCGCAGCATCGCGCTTCGCTGGAGAATGACCGGTTTGCGATGGCGAAGCAGGCTTATGACCGTGAGGGTGGCGATCGCACCAACCTGGCTTATGGCTACGCAGTGAAGAAGACCTGAGCAGTCATTGTCTGAAAAAACGGCGCGGGAATTCCGCGCCGTTTTTTATTGCCGCATTTCGAGGGCGCCAGCTATTTTGTTCTGCGCCGGATTTCACGGATGACGGCAGCATTGTCGAGTTCCGCTTCACCGGCTTTCATACAACCTTCGACGATGTCGGTGTAGGTGCCGGCCAGCGGCAGTTGTTGCTGCAGGCGCTGCGCGAGTTCGAGCATCAGCGAAAAATCCTTCAGCGTCTGAGCGATCTTGCCGTGGGGGGTGAAGTCGCCGGCGATCATCTTGTCGCCTTTGACGTCCATGATCTGCGAGTAGGCCGCCGAATCGCGGGCCACGGCGAGGAAGGGCGTCAGCGGCAGGCCCATGCGTTCGGCGAAGACCAGGCCTTCGGCGAGAGCGGCGCGGTTGATGCCGAGGATCAGGTTGATGGCGAGTTTGGCTCGACCGCCGTTGCCAGCGGCACCGAGGTGGTGGCGGCGCGGGCAGATGGCGTCGAGCACGCTGCTGACCGCCTCCGCGGCAGCAGGGTCGCCGCCGACAAGGCCCAGCGCATCGCCGCGCGCGGTCTGGTCGCTGGTACCGGACACCGGCATTTCAATAAAACGCAGACGTTGTGCGGGCAGGCGTTGCGCCAGCGCGGAAATGCGATCCGGGTCGCAGGTGCTGACGCAGATCGCGGTCATTGCAGGGGCATCCACCGGCAGGGCGGCGAGCAGGGCGTCGCAGGTTGTTTCGGCCTGTTCGGTATTGAAGACCGCCAGCACCAGTGTGCGGCAGGTGCGTGCGAGTTCGTCCAGAGATGCAGCGGAGCCGCTGCCCAGCGCGGCGAGGGCTGCGGATTTTGCTGGATCGATGTCATAGCCGGTGACGGCATGGCCGGCCGCGAGCAGGCGTTTGGCGCAGGCGCTGCCCATCAGGCCGCAGCCAACAATACCGACAGGGAAGGAGATCATTTCAAAAGTGTCCCGGAAGTGAAATCGAGGCGCAATTATAGGAGGCCCGCCCTCTGGTGAGGCGCTATAATCCCTACTCCCGCCGGCATAGCTCAGTTGGTAGAGCAACCGCCTTGTAAGCGGTAGGTCGTCTGTTCGATTCAGACTGTCGGCACCACTTCCGCTTCCGCGGAGACTGTGCGGACAAGGCCGGGGTCGCAGTAAATAATCCAATATAATCAATGGGTTATAATTTATCCACCTGGAAACGGGTGGCGGGTGACATGTTGTGACGGCGAAGCCTTGAATTTTTCCGGACCGCCGCAATCTAACAGGCCACAAAAAACGCGCGGCCGCATGACGGGCGCGCATCGCAACGGAGAGAGACATTGATTAACGTCGAACACCTGGTGAAGGCTTTCGGGCCGAAACTGGCGGTGAATGATGTGTCGTTCAGCGTCGAACGCGGCGAAGTGCTGGGCTTTCTCGGCCCCAACGGCGCCGGCAAGTCGACCACGATGCGCATGATCACCGGCTACTACCCCCCGACTTCGGGCCGCATTCTGGTCGGCGGCCACGACATGGTTGAAAATCCGATCGCGGCCAAGCAGCTGATCGGCTACCTGCCGGAAAACGCGCCGGGGTATGCCGATATGACAGTCAACGGCTTTCTTAATTTCTGCGCCGAGCTGCGCGGCCTGCAGGGCGACGCCCGCAAGCGCGCCGTGCATCGCGCGGTCGAGCTGTGTTTCCTTGATGGCGTGCTCTATCAGTCGATCGACACGCTGTCCAAAGGCTACAAGCACCGCACCTGCCTCGCGCAGTCGCTGATCCATGACCCGGAAGTGCTGATCCTCGACGAGCCTACCGACGGTCTCGATCCGAACCAGAAACACGAAGTGCGCGGGCTGATCAAGCGCCTCGGTGAAAACAAGGTGGTGATTTTCTCGACCCATATCCTTGAAGAAGTCGAAGCCGCCTGCTCGCGCGTGATCATCATCGACCGCGGCCGCATCGTTGCCAGCGGCACGCCGGCGGAACTCAAAGCGCGTTCGCCCGAAGGCAAACTCGACGAAGTGTTCCGCGCGATTACGCTGCCCGATACCGTCAAGCACGAGGTGCGCACATGAACGCCTGGGCCAATATCCGTACCATCATGAAACGCGAACTGTCGGGCTACTTCACGTCGCCGATCGCCTACGTGTTCCTGGTGATCTTCCTGCTGTTGACGGGTTTCTTCACCTTCACCATCGGCAATTTCTTCGAGCGCGGGGAAGCCTCGCTGGTGTCCTTCTTCACCTGGCACCCCTGGCTGTATCTGTTTCTCGTTCCCGCCGTCGGCATGCGCCTGTGGTCTGAAGAGCGCCGCCTCGGCACGATGGAGCTGCTGCTGACCATGCCCATCACCAGCTGGCAGGCCATCGTCGGCAAATTCCTCGCCTCATGGCTGTTCCTTGCGCTGGCGCTGGGCCTGACCTTTCCCGTGGTGATCACCGTGAATTATTTCGGCGACCCGGACAACGGCGTGATCTTCTCCGGTTATGTCGGCAGCCTGATGCTGGCCGGTTCCTACCTCGCGGTGAGCTGCATGACTTCAGCGTTAACGCGTAACCAGGTCATCAGCTTCATCCTGTCGGTCATGATCTGCCTGTTCCTGATCCTCGCCGGCTATACCCCGGTGACCGACCTGCTGACGCGTTTCGCCAGCCCGGTAGTGGTCGACATCATTGCCGCGTTTTCGGTTATGACCCACTTCGAAGGTTTCCAGCGCGGCGTGCTCGACACCCGCGACTTGGTGTTCTTCGCCTCGGTGATCGGCTTCATGCTGTTCACCACCGGCGTGATCATCCGCAACCAGCGTGCGGGATGAGCTACGGAAAACACACATCATGAAAAACAAGAACCTTGAAACACTGATGTATTCCGCCGGCGGCATCATTGCGCTGGCGCTGATCCTCGTTGCAGCGAACTTCATTTTCAGTGCGCTTAATGCCCGCGTTGATCTGACCGAAGGTCGCGTCTATACGCTGTCCGAAGGCACGCGCTCCATCCTAGGCAAGCTCGAAGCGCCGGTGAAGATCCGCCTTTATTACTCGCAGGGCAGCACCGCGGTGCCGCCGGGTTTGAAGACCTTCGCCGGCCGCGTTGAAGACGTGCTGAACGAATTCAAGGCCGCTTCCAACGGCAAGGTCATCATCGAGAAGTTCAACCCCGAGCCCGACTCCGACGCTGAAGAATCTGCGGCGCTGGACAACGTCGAAGGGCAGATGACCAACACCGGCGAAAAGTTCTACCTCGGCCTGTCGGTGTCCTTCCTCGACCAGAAGGCCGCAATCCCGGTGCTGACGCCGGACCGCGAGCGCCTGCTCGAATACGACATCACCCGCTCGATCTCGCAGGTCGCGCAGGCGAAAAAGCCGGTGATCGGCATCATGAGCAATCTGCCGGTGCTCGGCCGTTCGCTCGATCCGGTGAAAAAACAGCAGCCGACCGACCCCTGGGTGCTGGCCTCGGAACTCAAGCGTATTTTTGATGTACGCAAGGTGGATCTCGCCGCGACCAAGATTGATGACGACATCAAGGTTCTGCTGATCATCCATCCTCGCGACATCCTGGAGCCGACCGAATACGCCATTGACCAGTTCGTACTGCGTGGCGGCAAGGTGATCGCCTTCATCGACAGCTATGCCTACTTCGACCAGCAGCCGGACATGCAGAATCCTTTCGGCGGCAGTGCTGCGGGGCAGTCCAATCTTATGAATCTGTTCAAGGCCTGGGGTGTCGAGCCGAGCCAGGGCAAGGTCGTTGCCGATCTGACCTTCGCCAGTGGCGAAGGACCGCGCCTGCTGCCGACGCTGCTGTCGCTGAACAACGAAGCGCTGAACATGGACGATGTGGTGACCAGCCAGGTCGGCACCTTGCTGATGCCCTTCAGCGCGAGCTTTGCGGTGAAGCCGCCGGAAGGTCTGAAGCAGACCACGCTGGTGCACACCTCGAAGAACTCGATGCTGGCCGACCTGATCATCGCCACGCTGTCGGGTGAGCCGTCGACGCGCGGCTTCCAGCCCTCGGGCAAGGAAGAGCCGCTGGCTTTCCGCCTCACCGGTAAGTTCAAGACGGCATTCCCCAACGGCAAACCCGCCGACCCGTTCGCGCGCGGCAAACCGGTGGACCCCGAGCAGTTTGAGGCAGACCGCAAGGCGCATCTGCGTGAGGCCGCTGCCGATAACACCGTGGTCATCGTCGGCGACGTCGACATGCTGACCGACGGCGCTGCTGTGGAAGTCCAGGAAATGTTCGGCCAGCGCGTGGCAGTGCCGCGCAACGGCAATCTGGCCTTCGCGCAGGGACTCGTCGAACAGATGGCCGGCGACAGCGCACTGATCAACCTGCGCAGCCGCGCGGCCTTCAGCCGTCCGCTGACGGTGATCAAGCAGATGGAAGCCCGGGCCCAGGAAACCTATCTTGGCAAGATCAAGTTGTTGGAAGACACGCTCAACCAGACCACCGAGAAGCTGCAGGCGCTGCAGAAGGGCAAGGCTTCGGGCAGTGCCACCGGCGGCGCGATCCTGACGGCGGAGCAGCAGGCCGAACTGGAAAACTTCCGCAAGAAATCGATCGAGACGCGCAAGGAACTCAAAGACGTACGCAAGAACCTGCGTGAAGAAACCGAAGCGCTGCAGTTGCTGACCAAGATCGTCAACATCGCACTGGTGCCGCTGCTGGTGATGCTGCTCGGCGTCGGCCTGGCCATTTCCAAGCGCCGCAAGGCCAATGCAAGGATCCGCGCGTCATGAACCGCAAACAGTTTCTGTGGCTGATGCTGGCTGTTGTACTGCTCGGCGGTGCGAGCCTCGCGCTGTTCTGGCAGGAGATCACCGCCTACCGCGACAGCGGCGCCAAAATCGGCGCCCGTCTGATGCCGGACATGAAAATCAGCGATGTCGCGAAACTGCGGCTGCAGGATGCTGAACAGGAAGTGACGCTGGCGCTGAAGGACAAGGTCTGGCGCGTGGAGCAGCGCGGCGGTTATCCGGCGGATTTCGCCGAGATCAGCGGCTTCATCCTGAAACTGCTCGACGTCAAAGTCGTGCAATCGGAAAGTGTCGGCGCCAGCCTGCATCCGCGGCTGAATCTGCTCGCGCCAGGCAAGGGTGGAAAAGAGGGTACCGGCACACTGGTGGAATTGAGCGATGCCTCGGGCAAGGTTCTGGTGAGCCTGATGCTGGGCAAGGTCTCTCTGAAAAAAGATCCGATGAACCCGCTGCCCAATGCCAAGGACGGCGTGCCGGCCGGCCGCCATGTGCTGGTCGCCGGACGTGGCGATACCGTGGCCGTGGTTTCCGATCCGCTGGAAAAAGCCGTGGCTTCGCCGGGTGCCTGGGTCGCCAAGGATTTCTTCAAGGCGGACCGCATCCGCACGCTGCAGCTGTCGGGCGAAGGCGTGTCGCCGTGGAAAATCGTGCGTGACGAGGAGTGGGGCCAGTGGAAATTCGCCTCCGGCGGCGGCACGCTTCATCCCAGCGCCGCGGTGACCGCGACCAATGCCTTGGGTGCGCTGGCGTTCAGTGATGTGGTGATCGATGACAAGGCCGGCACCGATAAAGTCGCCGTGCTTATCGCCGAGACTTTCGACAACCTGACCTACACCGTGAAACTGTCGCCGCAGGCTGATGGCGATTTCATCCTGCATTACAGCGTTGCCGGCACGCCACCGAAAACGCGCAAACCGGAACCAAAGGAAAAGTCCGAAGACGTTGCCAAGCTTGACAAGGACTTTGCCGACAACCTGCAGCGCCTCGAAGCGCGCGTGATGCTGGAGCAGGCGCGTTCGCAATGGGCCTTTCGGGTTCCGGGCAAGGCCGTCGCGCCGTTGCTGATGAAGCGCGAGCAGATGGCGGTGCCGGGGCGCTAGATCACAGCACCTGTTACTCAGGGATTCGTCAGGGGATCCGGAGTATCCCGTTGTTTGTATTGCTTATCCTGTTCTGTGCAGGGGTTATACTGCCATCATGAAACGGCTGATTCTCAGTGCTCTCATGCTGGCGGTATTGCCCGGTTGCACAACAACGCTTTATGGAACCCAGACCATTAGTGGCGGCTCCAGTACGACAACCACCGGCAGCTACGTGCGCGGCAGCACGCAAGCCGGCAACGTGCGACTGAGGGGCTCATTCGGTTCGCCGCCACCGGCCGGACCGCAGGGAGGCCAGGTCACCTTGTCGAGCAATGCGTCTGCTGTCCTCTTTCTCGGATTGGCCATTGCCGGTGTTGCCGAAGTTGCCGGCAGCTGGTTCAGCAAACCGCAGGAGCGTCGTGAACCGCTGGTGCCCGGCGGCATATCGCATACCTGTTCCTGTTATGGCTGGAATCCTGAATCATTGACGCCCGTACCCGAGCCGCAGTAACTTGCGGCGTTCTTCACTGTCTTGAGAGTTCCACGATGAGCAATAACAAAGTACCTGAATCCCCCGTCTTCCCCGCCGGCAAAAAATGGGAAATAAAAAAACGTCCGGGGATCTACGAATCCGACATCACCGCGATGGTGCGCGGCATGCTGAAGGATGAATCGATCAGCGCCGACCAGCGCAGCGCCTGGGAGCGCTGGCGCAATGACCCGGAGGGCCTGAAATGATCAAGACACAGCTGCTGAAATCCGCATTGCTCGGCGCCGCTCTGCTGGCGACGGCTTCCACTGTTGCCGCGCAGGCCTATCCATCGCGTCCGGTGCGTTTTGTCGTGCCCTATGCGCCCGGCGGCAGCACCGACACGCTGGCGCGTTCGATTGCTACGATACTGGCTGACCAGCTCGGTCAGCAGGTCGTCGTCGACAACCGCACCGGCGCCAACGGCGACATCGGCATGACCATTGTGGCGAAAGCCCCCGCCGACGGTTACACCGTTGTGCTCGGTTACATCGCCAACATCGGCATCGGCCCCAGCCTCTACGAGAAAATGCCCTATGACCCGGTGAAGGACTTCGCACCGATCACCCAGGTTGCCGGCGCCTCGAATATTTTTGTGACCCATCCCTCGCTGCCGGCGAAGAACTTCAAGGAGTTCATCGCCTACGCCAAGGCCAATCCGAAAAAAGTCAGTTTCGCCACTGCCGGTGTCGCAAGTGTCGGCCACCTGACCGGTGAACTGCTCAACGACATGGCCGGCATCGACATGCAGCACATCCCTTACAAGGGCAGCGGCCAGGCGATCTCCGATCTGGTCGGCGGTCATGTCAAGGTGATGATCAGCGGCATGGCGTCCACGCTGCCGCATGTGCGTTCGGGAAAACTCAACGGCATCGTCACCACCGGCTTGAAGCGCACGCCGGCGACGCAGGAAATCCCGACCATCGCGGAAACCTATCCGGGCTTCGAATCCAGTTCGTGGTTCGGCGTGCTGGCGCCCGCGGGAACGTCCAAGCCGGTCATCACGCGGCTCAATACCGGCATCCATAAATCGCTGCAGGATCCGGGCGTGATCAAACGGCTGGCCAATGTCGGCTTCGAGATTACCTACGGCACGCCGGAGCAGTTTGCGGCTTACATCCAGTCGGAGATCAAGAAGTGGGCGAAGGTGGTGAAGGCTTCAGGGGCGAAGCCGGAGTAAAGGTTGGCACTGCTTGAAAAATCCCGCTTCGGCGGGATTTTTGTTTTTTGGCGAAGCAGCCTAACGCTTCACAATTCCCAAACTTTCGTAAATCGGCCGTATCTGCTCCCGTAAACGGTGCCGGTTGCGCGCCAGAATCAGCGCGGCGGCCACGCAGCACAATCCTCCCAGCGTCAGCGTCGCCCGTGGGCCGATCAGGTCGGCGAGGGCGCCTGCGGTCAGTGCGCCGAAGGGCATGACGCCGAGGAAGGCTGCGGTGTAGAGGCTCATCACGCGGCCGCGTTTATCGTCGTCGACGATGGTTTGCAGGATGGTGTTTACCGATACCGACGTTACCAGGATGCCGAAGCCGACTACCGACAGCAGCGGCAGCGCGATCCATACGGATGGCGCGTTCGAGAACAGCGCAAGGGCGGTGCCGGCAGCGAGTACGGCGATGATGATCAGGCGGACCAGGCCGCGGGCATTTTTGCGCGAGGCCAGGTACAGCGTGCCGCAGATCGCGCCGCCGCCGGAGGCGCTCATCAGGAAACCCATCAGCTCGGAATTGCCGTGGAAGACTTCACGCACCATCACCGGCATTAGCGTCGAATAGGGTGCGGCAAGCAGTGCCACCACCGACAGTGTCAGCAGCAGGGCGCGGATCGGCAGCAGATTCCAGGAGTATGCAAAACCTTCGCGCAGCCCGGCGAGCAGCGGTTGTTTGGAGGGCTTGCGCGGTTGGGTGCGCACGCGGATCAGCAGGAAGGAAATCACCACGGCGATATAGGTGATGGCGTTGATCAGGAAGCAGTGAGCTTCGCTCAAGACGCCGATCAGGATGCCGGCGAGGGCGGGGCCGACCATGCGGCCGCTGTTGGCCATCAATGAGGTCAGCGCGATGGCATTGGGCAGGTCTTCCTTGCCGTCGACCAGTTCCAGCAAATAGGCGTGGCGGATCGGCAGCTCGATGGAAACGAAGATGCCCATCATCATCGCAAGGACAATGATGTGCCAGGGTTGCAGGACGCCGGTCAGTGCCAGTACGGCGAGGGTGGCCGCCTGCAACAGTTCCAGCACCTGCGTGGCGAACATCGTGCGATGCAGATTGCAGCGGTCCGCCCACCAGCCCGCGACCGGGGAGAGCAGGAGGATCGGCAGGCTGCTGGCGAAGGACAGCACGCCCAGCAGCGTGGCGGAACCGGTGAGGCGGTAGAGCAGCCAGCTTTGCGCCACCATCTGGATCCAGTAGCCGATCAGCGCAAAAATCTGTCCGGCAAGAAACAGGCGGAAGTTGCGGTGACGAAGGGCGCGAAGGGAGGGAAAAGCCATGGTTTTCAAACGGGAAACCCTGATTCTACTTCATGGACTTCATGCCGAGAGCGGGTACCCGCTGCGGTAAAATGAAGACCTCCCATGTCTGATGAATCCTCCGCCGCTCCGGCCCGCCTGATCACCATTTATCAGTTGATGGCGGTGGTGCTGCTGTGGAACAGCGCCTACAAGGGTGCGCGTGTGCTCAACACGCTGTATGCGCTGGAAGTCGGCGCTTCCCCGTTGCATATCGGCCTGCTGCTGTCGACCTATGGCGTGTTCCCGCTGCTGCTTGCGGTGTATGCGGGGCGCCTCGCCGATCGTTACGGCGCGCGCATTCCGATCATCTCCGGCATGACGGTGTGTACGCTGGGCGTTGCACTGCCGTGGTTCATGCCCAGCCTGCCGCTGCTGTTTATTGCCGCGGCGGTCACCGGTTTCGGTTTCATTCTCGGCCAGGTCGCGCTGCAGTCGCTGGTCGGATCGCTGGGCGAGGGTGATGAACGCACCAAGAATTTCAATTTTTATGCGCTGGTGATTGCGGTCGCGGATTTTGTCGGGCCGGTGTTTGCCGGGTTCTCGATTGACCACGCCGGCCATGTCGCGACCTATCTTTTTCTCAGCACGCTGAGTCTCGCCGGCGCAGTGGCGCTGATGGTGATGGCCAAGCGCGTGCCGCGGCACCGCCGCCCGGAACCGCGGCCCGCGGAACACCGCATGTCCGATCTGTTCGGCGACGCCGACATGCGCCGTATCCTGATTGCCAGCGCGGTGGTGATGACCGGCATCGACCTGTTCCAGCTTTATCTGCCGCTGTACGGCCATCAGATCGGCCTGTCGGCGTCGGCAATCGGCATGATCATGGGCTCGGCGGCTGTGGCGGCCTTTGTGTCGCGCGCGCTGATTCCGCTGATGGTGCCGCGCTACGGCGAAGAGAAAACACTGCTTTATGCCCTGTTCCTGACCGCGGCGATGTTCGTGCTGGTGCCGTTTTTCACCAACGCCCTCGTGCTCGGCGCAATCTGCTTTACGCTGGGCCTCGGCATGGGGCTGGGCCAGCCGCTGACGGTGATGCTTTGTTACAACTATTCCCCTTCGGGCCGCTCGGGTGAATCGCTGGGGCTACGTATTGCCATCAACAATTCGATGCATGTGATCGTGCCGACGGTGTTCGGCGGGGTTGGCGCCGCTTTCGGCATCGGTCCGGTGTTCTGGATCAACGCCGGCGTGATTGCCGCGGGCAACTGGTACTCGCGCCGGCGCGCGCCGGCAGGCTGAGGACGGCGCATGTCGATCCATCTCGTCCTGTTCGTAGTGCTGCTCAATATGAGCGCCTTCCGAGCGAGCAAGGTGCTGGTGTCGCTGTTCGCGCTGGAACTCGGTGCGCCGCAGCTAATGCTTGGCGCCATCGTTGCGCTGTATTCGCTGTGCCCGATGCTACTGGCGCTCTATGCCGGCAAGCTCACCGACCGTGTCGGCGTGCGCTGGCCTCTGGCCCTGGGTTCGGCGGGCATCGCCCTCTCGCTGGTGCTGCCGGGACTGCTGCCGAAGCTGCCGGTGCTTTACCTGTCGGCGTTGCTGATCGGCGCCTCGCATGTGTTCTACAACATTGCGGTGCAGAACCTGATCGGTACGCTGAGCACCACGAACGAAGCGCGCACCCGCAATTTCAGCAATTTCAGTCTGGTGATCGCCAGCGGCGGTTTTGTCGGCCCGCTGATCGCAGGGGTTGCAATTGATACCGTTGGTCATGCCATTGCCTATTTGATGATTGCCGCCGGGCCGGCCACCACAGCGGCTATCATGTTCTCGGCTCGCCGCCGTCTGGATGCCCTGCGCGGCGGCAAGTCCAAGGGCGAGGAAGAGGCTGTTTATGCGGTCGGCCTGCTGAGCAATGTGCCGTTGCGCCGCACCCTGATCACCAGCGGCATCATCCTCACCGCCATTGACCTGTTCCAGTTCTATATGCCGATCTACGGTCATGCCATCGGCCTGTCGGCGTCGGCGATTGGCATGGTACTGGCGATGTTCGCTGCCGCGTCCTTCATCGTACGCATCGTCATGCCGCGGCTGGTCGAGCGCTTCAGCGAAGAGCAGGTGCTGACTACCTCGATCTTTATTGCCTCGGCGACCTATATGCTGTTCCCGCTGGTGGAGAGCGGCCTGGTGCTCGCGGCCATCGCTTTCCTGCTCGGCCTTGGCACCGGTTGCGGCCAGCCGCTGACGTTGATGATGATTTATGCCCGTGCGCCGGAGGGCCGTTCCGGCGAGGCGCTGGGCCTTAGAATGGCAATCAACAATGTGACCCACATTGCAGTACCGCTGTTTTTCGGCGCGGTCGGTACGGCTTTCGGTGTGGCGCCGGTATTTCTCGCCAATGCCGTCATGCTCGGCGCCGGCGGCATGATCAGCCGCCGGCGCTGACTTTGATATTACTGCCCCCGATATAATTTCCTTTTTGACATTCCTTATTCACCGTCAGTAACCACCTTCAGGACGCCACCATGAAAATCGCCATCATCGATGACTATCAGGACGCCTTCCGTCAACTCGAGTGCACCAAAAAACTCACCGGTCACGAACTGCTGGTTTACACCGACACCGAAAAAGACCCCGCAAAACTCGCCGAACGCCTTATGGATGCGGACATCGTGGTGCTGACCCAGCAGCGTTCGAAAATGCCGCGCGCCGTGGTCGAAAAGTTGCCCAAGCTCAAGCTGATCAGCCAGACCGGGCGCAATGTCTATCACATCGATATCGAAGCCTGCACCGAGAAGGGCGTGGTCATATCTGCCGGCGGCGCCGGCAACCCGAATCCCACGGCGGAACTGGCCTGGGCGCTGATCCTCGCCGCGCTGCGCCGCATTCCGCAGGAAGTGCAGCGCTTGAAGAACGGACAGTGGCAAGGGTCGGTCGGTGTTGGTCTTTCCGGCAAGACGCTGGGCATATATGCCTACGGCCGCATCGGCAGTCTGGTCGCTCAAGTCGGCAAGGCCTTCGGCATGCACGTGTGGTGCTGGGGGCGTGAAGGTTCCACAGCGAAGGCCAAGGCGGCCGGTTTCGAGATTGCGCCGAGTCGTGAAGCGTTTTTTGCGGAGTCCGATGTGATCTCGATTCATTTGCCGCTGAACGATGGCACGCGCGGCATCGTCACCGAAGCGGATCTCACCCGCATGAAACAGACCGCACTGATCGTCAATACCAGCCGTGCGCCGATCATTGCCAGGGACGCGCTGGTCAAGGCGCTGAAGACCGGCCGTCCCGGTCGCGCCGCGATCGACGTGTTCGAGGAAGAGCCGGTGCTCAATGCCAATCATCCTCTGATCGGCATGGACAACGTGGTGTGCACACCGCACCTGGGTTATGTCGAAGAGCGTACTTATGACGCCTACTACGGCACTGCGGTGGAGCAGATTCTGGCCTATATCTCCGGTGCACCGATCAATGTCGCCAATCCGGAAGTTCTGAAAAAATAAAATAATCCGGCGTTTGTAGCCTGGGGGGAGAGCAGCATGAGCACAAAAAAAATGCGTTGCGGTGTGGCTGCAGTCGAGGCCTTGCGTGCGGCCGGCGTCAGCAAAATCTTCGGTCTGATGGGGTCAAGCACACTGGAGATGTACGACGCGCTGTATGACGCGAAGGACATCGAATACATCGGCGTACGCCACGAAAACTGCGGCATGCACATGGCCGATGCCTATGGCCGCGTAACGCAGACGCCGGGCGTATTCATCTGCGGTCAGGCGGGTCCGGGTTCGGCGAATATGGTGCTCGGTCTGGCGCAGGCGAAGTTTGCCTATTCGCCGGTGGTGGCGATCACCGGTCTGGCCTCGACCGAACATCTCGGCCGTGACGCGTTCCAGGAAATCGATCAGAACACCTTGTTCCTGCCGGTGACCAAACGCGTGATGACGGTGCCGCGTCCGGAGCGCATTCCGGAATTCATTCTCGAAGCCTTCCGCGTCGCCAACAGCGGCCGCCGCGGTCCGGTGGTGGTGAACATTCCGCGTGACCTGTTCAACCACGACATCGACGTGAACATGCCGATGCACGCGCCGGCAAGCAGCCGTCCGCCCGCCGCTGATCCGGCCGCGCTGGCGGAAATCAGCAAAATGATCCTCGCCGCGAAAAAACCGGTGTTCCACGCCGGCGCCGGCATCAAGTGGGCGCGGGCCAGTGCGAAGCTGATGGCGCTTGCCGAGAAACTGCAGATTCCCGTGACCAGTTCCGCCGGACACGCCGACATCCTGCCGGTGGATTTCCCGCTGCATGCCGGCGGTGTCGGGCCGCGCGGCAATCCGGTGGCCAGCGATCTCACGCGCGAAGCCGATCTGATCATCGCCCTCGGCACGCGGCTCGGTTTCAATACCACCTTCTACAAATACACCGACATCGCGTCCGGCGCGAAGATCATCCAGATCGATGTTGATCCTGCCGCCCTGGGGCGTTATTTCCCCACCGCACTGGCGGTGACAGCGGATGCTGGTTCGGTGATCGACGGTCTCACCGCACTGATGGCGCCGATTGCCGCCGACAAAGCGCCGTGGCAGGCCCGCAACGCGCAGTACCTGAAAGCGCGTGCGGCATTGTGGGCCGAGCGCGAAGCATCAGGTGCCCGCACGCAGACGCCGCTGCATCCGGATGTCATTTACTCGGAACTGCGCAAGGCGGCGCCGCGTAACTCAATCTTCACGCTCGATGCCGGTACCACCGGTTTCCAAGCCACTGACCAGCTACCCTGTTACGAAGCACCCTCACTGCTGACCCCGCTGGATTGCGGCATGGTCGGCTTTTCGTATTCGGCGGCCATCGGCGCCAAGGTTGCCGCGCCGCACCGTGCAGCGATTTCGCTGATGGGCGACGGCGGTTTCGGCATGACCATGGGTGAGATGACCACCGCGGTGATGAGCAACATCCCGGCGATCGGCATCGTCATGGATAACGGCACCTGGGGTTCGGAGATCGCCTATCAGCGTGATTTCTACGCCGGGCGTTATATCGGCGCACATGTGCACAGCCCGCGCTTTGACGAGGTAATGAAACTCACAGGCGGTAATGGTTATCACCCGACGGCGCCCGGTGAAACCGCCGATGCCTTGCGTGATGCTTTGAAAGCCGGCAAGCCGGCGATCATCCACGTCAAGGTCGATCCCGAAGCGACGATCAGTTTCCGCAAGGACGCGCTGCAGAAGCGCGCCTGAGAAAAAGGCGGCGGAGAAATCCATGAATCTGCAGATCACCGCGGTGCACATCATGGATTTTCTCGGCGTCGCCGTGTTCGCCGTCAGCGGTGTACTGGCAGCGGGGCGCAAACACCTCGACTGGTTTGGTGTGCTGGTGATTGCGATGGTCACTGCGGTCGGTGGCGGCACGCTGCGCGACCTGCTGATCGACCGTCCGGTGTTCTGGCTGATTGATACCAGTTTTCTCTGGGTCATTATCGCGGCGACGCTGATGACGATGGTGGTCGTGCGTATCCGCAACATTCCCTTGCGCGCATTGCTGGTGGCCGACGCGCTCGGTCTCGCCCTGTTCGCGATCAGTGGCGCACGTATTGCCGAAACCGCCGGTTACGGCGGCATTGTCGCCGTCATTCTCGGCACGATGTCCGGGGTTGCCGGCGGCGTGCTGCGCGACATGCTGATCGCGGAAATCCCGCTGCTGCTGCGCGACGGCGAAATTTACGCGACCGCTGCGTTGCTCGGCATCATCGTTTATCTGGGATTGCAGGTGGCAGGGCTGGAGCGCACGACGGCCGCCTATTTCGGCATGGCCGTCATTGCGGCACTGCGATTTACCGGGATTTTTCTCGGACTGCGGATGCCGGCGCTTCGCCTGGGTGAATCACAGGACAAGAAGCAGGGCTAGAAGCGAAATCGCCTTCGTCGATCCGCGATCAGTGCAGGTGGCGGTTGCGCGGATGCAGCGGAATCACCGTCGAGCTGGTGGTGCCCGCCGGTTCATTCGCCGGTTTTTCCGGTTTGTGCGCGTCAAACATTCGCGTCACCATCTCGGTGACCTGTTCGACTTCCGTTTTGCCGATGTGGCGTGACAGCATGTGGCCGAGATCCTCGACCACGCACTGGCGGCGGAATTCATGGATGGCTTCCGGCGTCGGGCCGACAAAGAACTGGTAGAACTCGTCTTCGCCGCTGTCGGGGTAATAGGTGACTTCGACTTCGGAGGCGTATTCGGTCAACGGGCCCAGGCTGTTGCAGGCTTCGGTCAGTTTGTTGTGAAAACTGCGGCCGACTTCACCGGTCCAGCAGAAGCTGACCACGCGTTCGGCGGCTTCATAGACGATGCCCGGTTCGTCGCGCTCGAGGCTCTTCGCATCGGCGAGATGGTCTGCATCCACGTAATCAAGCCAGGGGCGCAGCGCGAGTTCGACCTGCGCCAGGCGCACGCCTTTGCACAAGAATACGCTGCCGTGGACATGGACTTCGGTTTTCATTGCGGGAGACTCCGGTGCGGGTGCAGGAGCAGATGTTGTGATCCTGCGGGGGACGCAAGGATAACACACCCGGCCAGCGGTATGAAAAAATATCAATAAAAACAATATTTTACGAGCGCCACCTGGCGATTTTCAGCTCCGCTAAGCTTCGCGAAACAGCCGTCCCGCGCCGGCAACGGCGTCGCGGTTTCCGGTCAAGCGCAACATGCTCCACATCGACGCCTGATTGCTGGTGATCACCGGCTTGCCGAGTTCCTGCTCGAGCGCCTCGATGACGTCCAGGGTGCGCAGGTTTGAGCAGCCGATGAATATGGCCTGGGCTTCGGCGCGATTGACCTGTTTCGCCAGCGCAGCAACGCGCTCCGGCGTGACTGCCGCATGGGCCTGGGTGCCGAATCCTTCTATGGCCAGCACTGAGAAACCCGCGGCTTCCAGATACTGCCGGGTTCTTTCGTTGAGCCAGGGTTCGTAGGCCGTGGCGACTGCAATGCGCTGCGCGCCCATTGCATTCAGCGCATCGGTGATTGCCGATGCCGACGTTGTACCCGGGATGCCGGTCAGGGCCCTGATTCCGGCATTCATGTCACGGTCGTATTGCGGCCCCTTCAGGAAGCCGCCGGCGGTGCAGCCGTAGCAGATGACATTCACCTTGGCGTGAGCCAGCAGTCTCGCGGCCTCGGGTACCTGCGTGCCCATCCACATCAGGTTTTCTTCAGTGTCCGCGGTGTGCGCGATGCGCTGGGTATGTACGGAGATTCCGCCACCCGCCATGCGCTGCGTCTCGTATTCCATCACGGTATTCCACGAGGGCACGATCAGCCCCAGTTTGTGTCGCCAGATATTCAAATGGTTCTCCCCTTGAGCTCAGTGCGTCGCCTGTTCAGGCATCCGGTTGACGCGCTTGAATGCATTCACCTACCATGAATCCATAATACAGGCATAAAAGGGGGGGGCGGCAATGAAACAATCATGCTTACGGCGTGTCGCCATTGCAGTCTGTGGCCTGGTGTTCACCGGCCTGTCTGTTGCGCAACCGGTTGCAGCGCAGTCTTATCCGGCGAAGCCGGTGCGAATCGTCGTGCCTTATCCGCCCGGGGGCGTGACTGACATACTGACCCGCATTGTCGGCCAGAAGCTGACCGAAACCTGGCGTCAGCAGGTGATCATCGACAATCGCGCCGGCGGCAGCGGCAACATCGGCGCCGAGCTCGTGGTTCGTTCTCCGGCCGACGGTTACACGCTGCTGTCGGCGTCGACCGTGCATACCGTCAACCCCAGTCTTTATGCCAAGCTGTCATACGATCCGCTGAAGGATTTCACGCCGATCACGCTGATGGCCCAGGTGGCGAATGTGCTGGTGGTGCATCCGTCGCTGCCGGTCAAGTCAGTCAAGGAATTCATTGCTTTTGCCCGGCAGCGTCCGGGTCAGCTGCATTACAGCTCCGCGGGCAACGGCAGCGCGCCGCACCTCACGGCGGAGCTGTTCAAGATGAAGACCGGCATTAACCTGGTGCATGTGCCGTACAAGGGCGCGGCACCGGCGATGAGCGATCTGCTCGCAGGTCATGTCGTGCTGACCTTCGCCACCGCGCCTTCCGGAGTGCCGCCGGTGCAGCAGGGCAAATTGCGCGCCTTGGGGGTCAGCGGTGCGAGCCGCATGGCGGCGTTGCCGGATGTGCCGACGATTGCCGAGGCGGGCGTGCCGGGTTATGAAGCCGTGGGCTGGAACGGGCTGGTCGGACCGGCCGGCCTGCCGCCTGCGATTGTCGGCGCGATCAACGTCGAAGTCGGTCGCATACTCAAGGCGCCGGATATCCACAAACGCCTGGTCGATCTCGGCGTGGAGCCGCGTATCAGCACAGCCGGCGAATTCTCGACCTTCCTGAAGGATGAAGTCACCCAGTGGGCGAAAGTGGTGAAGGAGTCGGGCGCGCGCGTCGACTGAGTCGACGGGGCCAAACCGGGTAAAACTAGAGTAGGCCGAGCTCGCGCAGCAGCGTATCCATGAGCACGCGCTCATGGTCCATCAACGCCAGAGTGGCCTGACTGTCGGTGTAGGTGTTGGCCCAGTAATGGTGTTCCAGTTCGGCGTTCCACGCGGCGCTTCGGGTCGCGGTTTTCAGTGCGTGATCCCAGAACGCTTTTTGCTCAGGCGTGATGCCGGCGGCGCCGATCACGCCGCGCCAGGTGCCGATCACGCAATTCACGCCGAGTTCGGTCCAGGTCGGAGTATCCGCATAGAGTTTGGGCAGGCGCTGCGGCGAGGACACGGCGAGCGCACGCAGACCGCGGCTTTCCAGTTCGGGAACCGCACTGACGGCAGTGATGGCGACGACTTCAGCCTTGTGCGTCATCACATCCGCCGCGGCGTAGCGTGCGGAATCAAAGACATGCAGGTTGAGTTTTTTCGGGTCGCCGCCGGCATGGCGCGTGAGCTGGGCCAGCGCCATGTGGTTGATGTTGCCAATGGCGGTAGCCATCGCGATCACGGTGGCCGCGGTATCGCCGCCGAGGCGCGCCAGCAGGTCGGCGCCATTGCGCAGCGGTGAATCGTCAAGGACGAGGAAGGCGATGTATTCGGTATAGAGATTGGCCAGCGGCGTCAGCGCGCGGTCATCGAAAGTGCTTTCGCCGAGCAGCCGATTGGTGAGGATGGTCGGCGAATTGATGGCCAGAACATGCGGGTTGCCGGGAAATTTCGCGAGGTAATCCCAGGCATTACCGCCGCCGCGTCCGGCGATGTTGGTGAGCTTGACCGGCACATCGATCAGGCCTTCCGATTCCAGCACCTTGAGCAGCGCGCGCGCAGGCCGGTCCTGGCCGCCGCCGGCGGGTGTGCCCGCCACGAGTTCAACGGGGCCCGTCGGACGCCAGCTCATGCTGCCGCCTTCGTGTTCTGCGCAGGCACAAAAAACACCAGCAGGTTGGCAGCGATGATGGTGCCGGCGAGGAAGTAGAACGCCGTGTAGACATTCCAGGTATCGGCAATGAGGCCGAACAGGGCCGGCCCGATGCTGCCGCCGATCGACAGGATGGTGAACTGCAGGCCGACGCCGGTGCCGGCGAGACGCTTCGGCGTGTTCTCGACCGCCCAGGCCTGCATCACCGGACGCATGGCGTAGAGAAAAAAGCCGACCAGTGCGACAAACAGAATGAAGAGGAATGATTGACCGGCGAAAACCATGCCGATGATTGTGACGCCGGTGAGCAGCATGCTCGACAGCACGACTTTCTGGCGGCCGATCTTGTCCGAGAGGTGGCCGGCTATCGGTCCCGCGATCAACCCGGCGATCTGCAGCACGGTCATGCACACGCCGACGGCAATCGGTGAATAACCCTGTTCGTAAGCGAGATAGACCGGCAGGAAGACCAGCAGGCCGGTCTGGGTCAGCGTGCGGAATCCGGCGCTGATGCAGATCAGCATCAGCGCGCGGTCGCGGATCAGGCTCATCAGGTCACTGAGGTACTGGCGAAAGCTCCATGGCGTCTTGCTGCCGGCGTTGACATGATCATCTTCTGCGCGTGAGGTGTTCAGTGCACCGACCAGCATTACGATCAGCGCCGCCATCACCAGACCCGGCACGATGTTGATTACAACGACAGCGCGCCAGCTGAACCAGGCGAGCAGTGCGCCGGCTGCCAACGGTGCGAGGGCTTCGCCGACATTGCCGCCCATGCCGTGGAAGGACAGCACCAGTCCCTTGCGCAGCGGATACTGGTGGGCCAGCGTCGGGATTGCTGCGGGATGCCACAGATTGTTGCCGATACCGACCAGCATCACGCAAACCACCAGCATCCACATGCTGTGAGTCAGGCTCATCAGCGCATACGGAAAGCCGACCCAGAACAGCGAGGCGGCCATCAGGTAACCCTTTTTGCCGATGGCGTCGACGATCATGCCGCCGGGCAGGTTGGAGAGTGCGCCGGCGATGTGCTGCGCGCTCATCAGAAAACCGATTTGTGTATAGGAGAGACCGAGTTCCTTGCCGATCAGCGGCAGCAGGATATAAAACGTCGCCGGATACCAGTGGGTGAGGCCGTGACCGGCGGAAATCAGCCAGACATCACGGAAGGGGCGGGCAGGTAAAGCGTCGGCGGCAGTGGTGCTCATAATATGGTCTCAAGCGGGTATGAAGTCAGTTTAGCACGCGGCTTTGCGCGAAAGCCCCGCGTATAATCGGCGCCTCTCCCGCAATACAACACCTGAATCCGGCCTCTCATGCGCACCGACATCGAACGTTTCTTCAGCCCTGAATCCATTGCCATCATCGGCGCCTCCCAGGACCTCGTCACCATCAGCGGCCAGCCGCTGAAACACCTGCTGAGCCACGGCTACAAGGGCAAGCTTTACCCGATCAATCCGAAGTATCAGGAAATCTCCGGTGTCAAATGCTGGCCGTCGCTCGAGTCGCTGCCGGAAGTGCCGGAACTCGCGCTGATCCTGGTCAATGCGACGCGAGTGGCCGATATGCTGACGCTCTGCGGCAAGCAGGGCGTGCCCTATGTGATCATTTTCAGTTCCGGTTTTTCGGAAACCGGCGGCAGCGGGGTGGCGATGCAGCAGAAGCTCGCCGACATCGCGAAGGAATACAACATCGGCGTCATCGGTCCCAACTGCCAGGGCATGATCAGCCCGCCGGATAACGTCTATGCCGGTTTCGGCTCGATCTTCAATGCCGATTACACCGCGGGCTCGGTAAGCATGGTGTCGCAGTCCGGCGGTTTCGGTTTTTCGGTGATGAACTTGTCTTCGCTCGACGGCGGTCTGCCATTCCGCCAGATGGTGACCACCGGCAACGAGATCGGCGTGTCGACGCTGGATTTCATCGACTATTTCATCCGTGATCCCCATACCGACATCATCGGCGCCTATATTGAAGGCGTGAAGGATGCGCGACGCATTCTTGACGTGGGTGACAAGGCGTTGGCTGCCGGCAAGCCGATCCTGATGTGGAAGGTCGGCAACACCGAGCAGGGGCAGAAGGCTGCAGCTTCGCACACGGCGAACCTCGGCGGCGCGATGGCGCTGTACAAAGCTGCGTTCAAGCAGAAGGGCATTATCCAGGTCGACGACATCCAGGATCTGGTGGATTACGGCCATGCGTTGCGCAGCAACCGTCTGCCGCGCGGCAACCGGGTGGCGATCATCACCATTTCCGGCGGCGCCGGCATCCTGATGACGGATGAAATTGTCGCGCGTGGCATGCAGATGGCGCAGCTGGCGCCGGACACTGTGGCCAAGCTGAAAGAGTTTGTGCCGTCCTTCGGTTCGGTCGGCAATCCGGTCGACGTGACCGCAGCGATTTTCAACGACCTGTCGCTGATCAACCGCACGCTGCAGGCGATCAATGACGATCCGGGCGTCGACTGCATTGCGATGATCAATGCCTCGCTGCAGGGCGAGATCGCGCTGAATGTCGCCAATGAAATCGTTGCCGTCGCCACCAAAACCGACAAACCGATTTACATTTCGTGGAGCGCACGCGACGCTGTGGCGCCTGAAGCCTATGCGGTCCTCGATGCGGCGCGCATTCCGCACTACAAATCGCCGGTTCGTGCTGGTCGTGCGCTGGCCGCGGTGTCCTGGTATGCCGAGGCCAAGCGCCGCAATGCCGCACAGAAAAACGACAAGGCTCCGGTAATCAGCAAACCGGCGGCGCAGGCGATGCTAAAGGGCAAGACTGGTGATGTCGCTGAATACGCGGCCAAGCAGGTGCTTGCCGAATACGGTATCTCGGTGACACAGGAACAACTGGCGACCAGCCGTGATGCGGCTGTGGCTGCCGCGCAGAAAATCGGTTTCCCCGTGGCGATGAAAGTGCAGTCTCCCGACATTTCGCACAAGACCGAAGCCAAGGCAGTGCGCTTGGGTGTCGCCGATGCCGCCGGTGTTGCCGCGGCCTACGACGAGATTCTGAAAAATGCCAAGGCCTACAAGGGTGATGCGCGTATTGAAGGCGTGCTGGTGCAGGAAATGGTCGGCGGCGGCATTGAAGCCATCATCGGCATTACCAACGACGCCTTGTTCGGACCTGCAGTGATGTTCGGCCTCGGTGGAATTTTTGCCGAAGTGCTGAAGGATGTGTCTTTCCGTCTCGCGCCGATCACCCCGGCGATGGCGCGCGAGATGGTCGAAGAGATCAAGGGTTATCCGGTGCTCGCCGGCGCGCGCGGCAAACCCGCGGCCGATGTGGATGCGCTGGTCGATACGCTGGTGAAACTGTCAGCACTGGCCGTCGACCTGAAAGATTCGGTAGCTGAACTCGACATCAATCCTTTGATCGTCATGCCCAAGGGTAAAGGCGTCAAGGCTGCGGATGCATTGATCCGCATGAGAGGCTGATCATGGCTGTTTCCCAGGAAGTGAGGTTGCTTTGCGACGAGGTCGCGAAATTCGTGCGCGATGAAGTCGATCCGCGTTCGCGCTGGATTGAGGAAAACGATGCGATCCCCGACGACCTGATGCAGCTGGCCCGCGACATGGGGCTGTTCGGTCTGACCATTCCCGAAGAGTACGGCGGCAGCGGCCTGGATCTTGCCGGCAAGTGCGCGATCGAGGAAGTCATGGGGCGCACCAACTACGGTTTCGCTACGCTGATTGGTAACCACACCGGTATCAGCACTACCGGCATCACTTCGCTGGGTAATGCCGAGCAAAAGCAACGGTTTCTGCCGAAGATGGCCAGCGGCGAATGGGTCGGTGCCTTTGCGCTGACTGAACCGCAGGCCGGTTCCGAACCGGCGTCGATGCGCACGATGGCAGTGAAAAAGGGCGACCGTTATGTACTGAACGGCGAAAAAATCTACATTACCAATGCCGGCCCCGCCCACGTGTTCACGGTGATGGCAATCACCGACAAGTCGAAGGGCATCAAGGGCATCTCGGCGTTTGTCGTCGAACGCAATACCCCGGGCTTCAGCGTCGGCAAGAACGAACTGAAAATGGGTATGCATGGTTGCACCACGGCGCCGTTGTCCTTCACCGACTGCGAAGTGCCGGCGGAGAATCTGCTTGGCGCCGAAGGCATGGGTTATGTGCAGGCGATGAAAACGCTGACCGCCGGGCGTGTCACAGTCTCAGCGCGCTGCTGCGGCATGATGGACAAGCTGATCGACCAGACCGCGGAGTATATGAAGACGAGGACCCAGGGCGGCAAACGGCTGGCCGATCACCAGGGCCTGCAATGGATGCTTGCCGACATGGCGGTGGCGCGCGATGCGGCACGCGGCCTCACCTACCGTGCGATCGATACCCTGATGCGCGGTGAACGCGGCACGATGGAAGCGTCGACGGCGAAAGTGTTTTCCACTGAAGCGCTCGGCCGCGTGGTCGATGCTGCGGTGCAGATTCACGGCGGCATGGGTTATATGCGTGAGGTCGGTATCGAAACGACCTTCCGCGACGCACGCATCGTGCGCATCTACGAAGGTACCTCGGAGATCCAGCGCAACATCATCGCCGGCCTGCTGCTCAAGGATTAATCAGCCTTAAGCGAAAAGTAATCCAATAAAAACAAGGAGTTACTGATGTCCTCTGTCAAGGAACTGTTTGACCTCTCCGGTCACGTGGCTGTGGTCACCGGCGGCGCCACCGGCATTGGCCTCCAAATGGCGAAAGGGCTGGCCGAAGCCGGCGCTAATATCGTGATCTGTTCGCGACGCCTCGATGTCTGTGAGCAGGCAATTGCTGAAATCGAAAAAATCGGTGTGCAGGGGCTGGCGGTCGCTTGCGATGTCACCAAAGCTGATCAGGTTGAAGCGCTGAAAGACGCTGTGCTGAAAAAATTCGGCCGCGTCGACATCCTCGTCAACAATGCCGGCCGTGCCTGGGTGGCGCCGCCTGAGGACACGCCGCTGGAGCGCTGGCAGCAGGTTTTCGATCTCAATATCACCGCACCTTTCCTTTGCGCGCAGGCTTTCGGCCGCGAGTTCATCAAGCAAAAGCGCGGCAAGATCGTCAACATCGCGTCGATCGCCGGCCTCGTTGGTCGCAATCCCGCAGCTTACAACTCGATTGCCTACGGTTCGAGCAAGGGTGCGCTGGTCAATTTCACGCGCGATCTCGCGGTGAAGTGGGCGCAGCACAACATTCAGGTCAATTGCATCTGCCCGGGATTCTTCGTGACCCCGATTAACGAAAAGATGTACGTGAAGAACAAGGAAAACGTCGAGCGCGAGATTCCGCTGAAGCGCACCGGCGGCCCGGATGACCTCAAGGGCATCGCCGTGCTGCTGTCTTCGGGCGCATCCAATTTCATGACCGGAGCGATCATTCCGGTCGACGGTGGATCGGTGGCTTGGTAGGGCGCCATTCAACCTCTGCGCTTTAATTGGAAATGAAAAGGGCTCCGCAAGGAGCCCTTTTCGTTGGCGGTCGTCGTTCAGCTTGGCTGTATGCCTGCAGCCCGGATCACCTTCCGCCACTTGTCGATTTCGCTTTGCATGTATTTGCTGAATTCAGCCGGGCTGTTGCCCACCGGATCCGCACCTTCACGCGTCAGGCGCTCGTTCAGATCCGGACTTTTGAGTCCGGCCACGACTTCGGCATTGAGCCGGTTGACGATATCCAACGGTGTGCCGGCTGGCGCGACCAGTCCATACCAGGTCGACGATTCGTAACCCTTGATGCCGGCTTCGACCATAGTCGGCAGTTCCCTGGCCGCCGGTGAGCGTTGCGCTCCGGTTACTGCAAGCGGAAACAGCCGCTTGTTGGCGACCTGTGCCATGCCGGAGGCGATGCTGGCGAAAACCATCGTGACCTGGCCGCCGACGACGTCCATCATCGCCGGCTGCACGCCTTTGTACGGGATATGCAAGATGTCGATCTGCGCCAGCATCTTGAATAGTTCGCCCGACAGGTGTCCGCCGACGCCGTTGCCTGCCGACGCAAAAGTCAGTTTGCCCGGCTGCTTTTTCGCCAGCGCCACCAGTTCTTTGACCGATCGGGACGGGATGGACGGGTGTACCAGCAGCACCAGGTTCTGTGTGGCGACCAGAGTGATCGGCGCGAAATCCTTCACCGGATCATAAGGTAGTGATTTGTACAGACTGACGTTGGTGGCGAGCGATGCGATGGTGCCCATCATCAGCGTGTAGCCGTCGGGCGGAGCTTTCGACACCAGCTCGGCGGCGATTGCGCCACCGGCGCCGGGCCGGTTATCGACCAGTACCTGCTGACTCCACTTTGAAGACAATCTGGGTGCGATGGCCCGTGCGAGCGTGTCGACGCTGCCACCGGGTGTGCTGACGACAACGATGCGCACGGGTTTGCTCGGATAGGTCTGCGCCGCTGCCGGCAAAGCCACAGCCAGCGTTGCAGCAATCAGCAATGCGGACAGGTTACGCATGAGTGCCTCCTCGTTTAATCGGCGCATTGTAGACCTGCCGTATTGCCTTTGCGCCTGCGGAGTCCATGATCCGGTAATTCAATGCCGGCGTATTGTCCGGGGTTCTACAATCAGCGGCATTCACTGATACGGAGGAGCGCACCATGACGAGCCGCGGCAAGCAGTTCAAGGACTTGATGCACGCAAAGGAAATCCTGATCCAGCCCGGTGTTTACGACGGCTACAGCGTGCGGCTGATCGAGCAGGCGGGATTCAAGACCGCATCGATTTCCGGAGCCGGTGTTTCCGAAAGCCGCATGGGTTGGGCTGATCGTGGCGTGATGACCTTTGAAGAGAACCTCAACAATGCGCGGCGGTTGGCCGACTGCTCGGATTTGCTGCTGCGCGCCGATGCCGATACCGGTTACGGCAATGCGATGACCGTGCATTTTGTGGTACGCGCCTTCGAAAAAGCCGGTGTTGCTGCGCTGATGATCGAGGACCAGGTCTGGCCCAAGCGCTGCGGCCATATGGCCGGCAAGGCCTGCATCCCCGCCGAGGAGATGGTGCAGAAAGTCAAGGCTGCAGTGGATGCACGTCGTGACAACGACTTTGTCATCGTGTCGCGTACCGATGCCGCCGGTCCGCACGGCGTGGACGAGGCGATTCGGCGTCTCAATATGTATGCCGAAGCCGGTGCCGACGTGATGTATGCCGATGCGCTGCTGTCTAAGGAAGACATCGCCAAGGTGGCGAAAAGCGTGCCGAAGCCGCTGATCGTCAACATGGGCCTCGGCATGCGGCCGCGCAAGACCACGCCGCTGATGAGCCCGAAGCAGTTACAGGATATCGGTGTTGCCGGCGTCAGTTATCCGCGCCTGCTGACCACGGCGGCCCTGCGCGGCATGATGAATGCCCTGGCGGTGTTCAAGGAGGAAGTCGTCGGCAAGAACATCGTGGTCGATCGTACCGACCTGCAGGTCGGTTTCGAGGAACTCAATGACCTGATGGGCATGAAGTTTCTTGATCAGCTGGAAGAGAAATACAAAGGCGGCTAGGGATGTGATCCCTCATCCCCGCCCCTTCTCCCCGCGGGAGTAGGGTGATTGCGGGTGCAAACGAACTCAATTCGTTTGCACAGGTGTTGATTGCAGGAGCGCATGATGGGCATGACCATTGCAGAAAAAATCCTTGCGGCCAAAAGCGGTCGCAAGGCCGTGGTGCCGGGCGATGTGGTCACGGTCGATGTCGATACCGTGATCCTGTTCGACAACAACTTCCTGCCGACTAACTGGCGCGACGTCCTCAAAGTCGCCGATCCCGAAAAGATTGTCGTCACTTTTGATCACCGAGTACCGGCGCCAACGCAGCAGGCGGCCGCGGCGCAGGTCACCGGTCGCGCCTTTGTCAAAAAGTTCGGCATCAAGCGCTTCCATGATGTCGGCCACAACCAGGGCATCAGTCACCAGCTGGTGGCCGATTATGGGTATGCCATGCCGGGCTCGGTACTGCTGTGCAGTGATTCGCATACCTGCAGCGCCGGGGTGTTCAACTGTCTGGCGCGCGGCGTCGGCGGTCCCGACATCATTTACGCCGCGATCAAGGGGCAGACCTGGTTCCGCTGCGGCGAAACCGTACGTTATGAGCTGACCGGCAAACTGCCGGCGGCGGTCACCGCCAAGGATGCCTTTCTGCAGATTGCCGGCGTCCACGGCGCGCACGCGACGATGAATGTCGAATACGGCGGCCCGGGTATGGCTTCGCTGTCGATCAATGCGCGCAAGACGCTGACCGCGATGTCGGCGGAACTGTCGGCCGAGTTCGCGACGTTCGAGGCGGATGACGTGCTGGCGGAATGGATGCGCACCCGCAATCCTGCGCCCTTCGTTCCGGTGAAGCCCGATGCCGATGCGAAATACCTCGCAGTTCGCGCCGTCGACCTGTCGGCGCTGGAGCCGCTGGTTGCGCTGCCGGACAGCGTAGTCAACAACTCTCAGCCGGTGGGTCAGGCGAAAGGCACGCGCATTGATCAGGCCTATATTGGCTCCTGTGCCAACGGTACCCAGGACGACATTGAACTCGCCGCTCGCGTTGTCAAAGGGCATCGTGTGGCTTCGGGTGTTCGTTTCATCGTCACCCCGGCTTCGCAAACTGTTTACCGGGACACCGTCGCCAGCGGCGCGATCCAGACATTGCTCGAAGCGGGCGCGATGATTGCGCCGCCGACCTGCGGTGCCTGCGGCGGTGGCCATATGGGTGTTCTAGGTCCCGATGAGGTCTGTATTACTTCCAGTACGCGCAATTTCAAGGGCCGCATGGGCGATCCGAGTTCACAGGTGTGGATGGCGTCGCCGGCGACCGTGGCGGCATCGGCGCTGACCGGTTTCATCACCGATCCACGGGAGTTCCTGCAATGAGCGGCATGATGAAATTCAAGGGGCGGGTGTGGATTGTCGGCGACAACATCAATACCGACCTCATTCTGCCCAACAAGGCTTTTTACCTGACGCATGAAGAGCAGACGCAGTATGTCTTTCATGCCAACCGTCCGGGCTGGGCGCAGCTGGTGCGGAAGGGCGACATCCTGATTGGCGGTCATAATTTCGGCATGGGTTCGAGTCGCGCCGCTGCGCGATCCCTGAAGAATCTGGGATTGGCATGTCTGATTACCGAATCGCTGAATGGCCTGTTCCTGCGCAACTGCGTGAATTTCGCCTTTCCGGCGCTGGAGTGTCCCGGCGTACATGCGGCTTTCACCGAGGGCGAAGAAGCGGAAGTGGAATTCGATACGGCGAAGGTGCGCAATCTGGCGCGCAGCACCGCTTTGCAGGGCAAGCCACTGCCGCCGCAGCTGATGGCACTGGTGCAGGCCGGCGGTGTCTACCAGTTGTTGGAGCAGGAGGGGCTGATTACCCCCAGAAAATAACTTTTCCTGTCGTGGCAACTGGTAGTGTCAGACCGACCACCAATGCCGTAACAGATGAAAAAACCGTCTTGGCAAAACAAACCGACGCTATGTGATCCGGCATGCCGCCGTCCTCGATATTGGCGCCCCAGTCTTTGACGCCGCGGTCGCGGTTCATTGCCGAAAGAACAAGTCCGCCGAAGAATCCCATCAGTGAAGTGGCGAGCGACACCCATATCGCTTCGATGATCGTGAACGGCGTCAACCATGACAGCAGCGCGCCAAGTGTCACCGAGGCGGCTATGCCGCCGATGAAGCCTTCGATCGTTTTGTTGGGTGAAACCTGCGGTGCAATCTGGTGTTTGCCGAAGAGCCGGCTGTAAACGTGGCGCAGGATGTTGCCGCTTTGCACAATCAGTACCAGGAATACGATGGGGAACACGTTGCGCTGTTCATAACCGGGAATGCGCAGACTGAGAAGCGCCGGAATATGCGAAATGCAGAACCCGGTGACCATCAGCCCCCACTGGATCGTCCCGATGCGTTCGATAACTACGCCATGGAGCACTTCATGGATGATTTATCGGCGCAGCGGGCTGGCATTCCTGTGGTCGGCGCCGGCAACTGGGCGCGTCATGCGTCTCAACGGCTTGGGCGGCGAAGCCCAGATCAGCACAAAGTCGGCATGGCTGTTGTGATTGCCGAAGTAGATGAGTTACACCGGTAGGGGCGCGCAGCCGAGCCGGCGCGCCTGGGTGCCGGTAATCAGCCGGGTAAAGTGCGTCAGCGCCCGGGAGACGACCTCGGGCACGGGGTGCTGCATGAAATTCGTCGGCTGCATCCTCTCCGGGGCTGACCGTCCCTGGCTTTTTGTGTTTGTCAGAGCCTGCTCCGCGGTTCACGCATTGTAGAAGAGCGGCGGCGGCTGCGCGGCGTGTCGTCGCAGCGTTGACACCGGCGCTGCGGCATTTGGTATAGTCGCCAGCGCTATTCCGCCCCGGCAGTATTGTCCCGGTTGCGGTCGCCATCCATCCACGGAGGAATCATGTCCAAGATCACCCTGCAGCAGGCCAATACCCTGATTGAAAAAGCCTTTGCCAAGGCGAAGGAAATGAAAGTGAACCCGCTGGCCGTTGTCGTGCTCGACGCATCCGGCCATATCGTTGCCGCTCAGCGTCAGGACAACGCGTCGATGTTCCGCTTTGATGTAGCGCTGGGCAAAGCCTGGGGTGCAGTGGCGATGGGTGCATCCAGCCGCGCGCTGGCCGGCCGTGCCAAGGAAAATCCCAATTTCATGATCACGCTGGCAGCAACGGCACAGGGCAAGTTCCTGCCGCAGACCGGTGCGGTGCTGATCAAGGATGCTGCCGGCAACATCGTCGGCTCCGCCGGCGCCAGCGGCGGCACCGGTGACGAGGACGAAGCCTGCTGCGCCCATGGCGCCGAACAGGCCGGACTCAAAGCCGTCATTTAATTCATTTGGAAACAGACAGACATCATGGCTGAAGCAGAAACCAAGACCAAAGGCGCCATCAAGGCCGGCAACGGCAAGTTCATTTTCCAGATGACCGAGATGGACAAGATCGAAGCCGGCACCGGCTATTCCACTGCATTGGGGCCGGTGATTGAAGGTGATCGCATGCAATGCACGCTGGTGACCAAGGAAAAAGGCACCGGCTCGCGCCCGCATCTGCATCCCAACGAACAGTGGAACTACATTGTCAAGGGCAAGATGCGCGTCAAGGTCGGCGACGGCCCCGAGCAGATCTGCGGCCCTGGCACGCTGCTGTATTTTCCGGCGAACATCGTGCATTACACGATTGCGATGCCCGAGGAGGACGCGATGTTTTTCGCAGTGAAGGATCTGTCGCACGGCATCATCGGCAAGGCGGCTGACGGCACGATGGCCGGCGGCTACTACGATCCCGGCCTCGGCCCGAAGACGGCATAATTCATGCCGCATATTCCACCGGCGTGGCCGGGCATGACGCTGGCCGAGGTCGACACGCCGGCGTTGATTCTTGATCTCGATGCCTTCGAAGGCAATCTGAAGCGGCTGCAGGAGTCAATTGCCGGCCGCAAGATCATGCTGCGGCCGCATGCCAAGAGCCATAAGTGCCCGCAGATCGCCTTGCGTCAAATCGCGCTGGGTGCGGTCGGCGTGTGCTGTCAGAAAGTCAGCGAAGCCGAGGCGATGGTTGAGGGCGGCGTGCCCGATGTGCTGGTGGCGAATGAGGTGGTCGGTATGACCAAACTGCGCCGGCTCGCGGCGCTGGCAAAGCAGGCGAAGGTGACGGTTTGCGCGGACGATGCCGGCAACGTCAAGGACATAGATGCCGCGGCTCGCGAGTTCGGCGTCACCATTGATGTGCTGGTCGAAGTGAATGTCGGCGCCAACCGTTGTGGCGTCGAGCCCGGCGAACCGGCGCTGAAAATTGCCCAGGCCATCGCTGCCTGCAAAAACCTGCGTTACGCCGGTCTGCAGGCCTACCAGGGCGGCGCGCAGCATATGCGCAAGGTCGAGGAGCGCCGCGCGGCGATTGCTGCAGCCGTGGATGGTGTGCAGCGCACCCTGGTGCTGATCGAAAAAACCGGTTTGCCGCGCGGCAAGGTCACCGGCGCCGGAACCGGCACTTATCTGTTTGAGGCGGCCAGTTCGGTATACGACGAGCTGCAGGTCGGCTCCTACATTTTCATGGATGCTGATTACGCGAAAAACGACTGGACCGAAAGCGGCATCCCGCGTTTCGAGCACAGCCTGTTTGTGTGGACCACGGTGATGAGTCGCACGCGGGTCGACGTGGCCATCGTTGATGCCGGACTCAAGGCATCGAGTATTGATTCGGGCATGCCGCGGGTGGCGGATTTTCCGCAGGCGGAATTCCTCAAGGCTTCGGATGAACACGGCGTGATCAAGATGAACGGTTCGGCAGGGTTTGCGCTCGGTGAAAAACTCAAGCTGATCCCCGGTCACTGCGATCCGACGGTCAATCTGTATGACCATTACGTCTGCGTGCGCGGCGACAGGGTTGAAGCCTTGTGGCCGATTACGGCGCGCGGCGCAATCTGGTAAGCAAAGGAAGCGTCATGACGGCAATCCGTAAAATCGGTTTCATCGGTGTTGGCAATATGGGCAATCCGATGGCGGCGAATCTGCTCAAGGGCGGATTCGATGTCACGGTGTTCGATGCGCGCGCCGAAACCGCAGCGGCGTTCGTCACCCAGCATGGCGGCAAGGCCGCGTCCTCGCTGGCGGATCTCGCGCGTGGTGTCGATGCGGTTGTCACCATGCTTCCCGACGACAAGATCGTGCGCAAGGTCATGCTCGATGAAGGTGGTGCCGCTGCATCAATGGCCAAAGGCACGGTGCTGATCGACATGGGTACCTGCGATCCGACGGGGACGCGTACGACGGCAGAATCCCTGGAGAAAATCGGCCTGCACATGGTGGATGCGCCGGTGATGGGCGGCGTGGTGTTTGCCAAGGACGCCTCGCTCGACATCATGGCGGGCGGCAGCAAGGAACAGGTCGAACGCGTGACGCCATTGCTGAAGGCGATGGGCCAGAGCATCGTGCATTGCGGCGACGTCGGATCGGCGCATGCGATGAAGGCCCTGGCCAATTACATCAACGCCTGTGCGCTGATCAATGCGATCGAGGCGATGACCATCGGCAAGAAATTCGGACTCGATGCAAAAATGATGGCGGACGCGCTGGTGCCGATGTGCGCCGGGCGCAATCATCCTATCCAGAAAAAGATCATTCCGCAGATTCTCAACCGCAAATACGCCACCGGCATGGCGCTCAGTTTCATCGCCAAGGACGTCAGGATTGCCGTTAATACGGCACATGCCATCGGCGCCGCAGTGCCGCTGGGCGAGAAAGTGTCGGCGCTGTGGGACGACGCGGTGACCAAGGTCGGCGCCACCGTTGACCAGACCGAGGTGGTGCGTTACTGGGAAGATGCGACGGGCGTCAAACTCTGACGCCGTTGCAGCATCAGCAACACGCAGAATACGGCTGCTGCGGCCAGCAGGTGTTTCAGTGAATGGCCGCTGATCATGCCGGCAGTGGCCGCGTAGATTTCATGGTCAAACAGTTCTGCAACCTTGGCCAGCGCATAGAGTGCGACGCCGAACAGCAGATAGTGGCGCAGCGTGTAATGCCCGGTAAAGGCTGCAACCAGGTACGGAATGACCAGCAGCGGAGCGCCCTGGACCCAGATGTAGATGCGCAGGTCGCCGCTGTATTGCCACCAGAACACGCTGAACATTCCCGTGGCCAGTGCCGCGGCCAGTAGCGGCGCTTCCAGCCTTGCGTCGAGGTGCTCGCTGACCAGCGCTGCAAACAGGGCCATGAAGGCCACAGTCATCGGCAACCGGTCCCAAACCAGGGTGTCGTCGTTCGGGTTGTCGTGGTAGTACGCAGACCCGAAAAAAACCAGCGCGACGCCCGAAAAAAACACCAGCCATGACCGCCAGGCACCGCTGTTCCGGCGCCGGCAGCCGATCGCACCGGCGATGCCGACCAGCAGGAACAGCACATTGGAGGCGATGTTGGCGAAATTCGCCACGCCAAGGCAGCTGCGCGTGTCGGCAAACAAGTGGTAGCCACGGTCCTGGGCGATCGGTGTGCCGTGGCCGACCAGAAGCCAGACAAGAGGGCCCAGCACCAGCAGCACCAGTGCGGCGATGCGTGAGGGGCGGGCGCGGCGGGGCTGATCCATGCCGTCATGCTAATACAGGCGGCTAACTCCCCACGCCGCGGGATCGCGTTTACTATTCGTCTTTCGATTCCCGGAGGAGGGTGAGGAAATGGCGTCGCAGAAAACAAAAGTCGTGCTCGGCACCGCAACACCCGGCGGCGGTTTTCCCGCCTATGGCTGGCCCTATGCCGAAGTGCTCAACGCCACTGATCCCACGCTCGACATCGAGCCGATCAATACCAAGGGCAGCGGTGAAAACGTCGGCCGCATCGAGGACGGCTCGCTCGACATCGCGCTGGCCACCGGTGAGGTTACTTACGAGGCGATCAACGGCATCGGCCGCGCGCCGTGCAAGAACATCCGTATCATCAACGCCACCTATTCCCAGGCCGGCATGTTCATGGTGCGCGCCGACAGTCCGTACCAGAGCATCAGCGATCTGGTCGGCAAGACCGTGGTGTGGGGCGCATCGAGTTCGGGTTTTGTCGTGCTCGCGCGTTATGTGTTTGACGGCCTCGGCCTCGACATCAAAAAGGATTTTGACGCGCGGCTGCTGGAGAAAGCCGGCGACGGCCCGCACCTGGTCAACAGCGGCGAGGCCGCGGCGATGTGGGGCGGCGGCGTCGGCTGGCCGCCGTTCATGAACATCGCGAAGAACCCCAAGGGCATGCGTTTCATCTCGCCCAGTGCGGATGAAATCAAACGCATCCAGGGCAAACATATGTTCCTGAAGCAGACCACGATGCCAGCGGGCAGTTATCCAGGACAGACCGGGCCGGTCAACTCCGTGGGTTCGTGGCCCTTCGTGCTGGCGCGCGCGTCATTGCCGGACGATGTGGCTTACCGGCTCGCGAAAGCCCTGCATCAGGGACAGGCTGCGCTGACGGCGAAACTCGATCAGGCGGCGGAATCAACGCTGGCCAACACGCTGGCCGCCGCGCCGACCCGGGATCTGATTCATCCCGGGGTGCTGCAGTACATGAAAGAGATCAAGCTGATCTAAAACCCGTACAGCCGGGCAGGATTGCTCACCAGCACCTGCTCGCGCTGTTTTTCGTCCGGCACCCAGTCGAGCAGCAGATTGGTCAGCTCACCGTCATTGGGGATCTGTCCCTTGTGCATCACATGCGGCCAGTCTGTGCCCCAGATCACCTGCGCGGCATTGGCCTTCAGCAGCGCGTGCGCATAGGGGATGGTGTCGGCGTGCGGCAGTTCGTGGTTGGAGATGCGGTAGGGGCCGGTCAGCTTGACCCAGGCCTTGCCCGCCTGCATCAGCCGCAGCAGTGCCTGGAAGCCGGGATTGTCGGTGCCGGGACAGCCTTTCATGTAGCCGAGGTGACCCAGCACGATCGGTACCGGAAAGTCGGCGAAGGTCTTGTCGAGGTCCGGGAATTCATTGGCGTGCATCAGGAATTCAATATGCCAGCCCAGCGCTTTGATGCGCGCCGCGAGCGGACGCAGCTGTTCCATCGGCAGCGTTCCCGGTTTGCGGTCCTTCACATCCACAATGTTGACGCGCACGCCGCGCACGCCGAGGCCGTGCATGGTTTTCAGTTCGGCATCGCTGATGGACGGATCCACCACCGCGACGCCACGCAGGCGTTGCGGATCGGCTTTCATCGCATCAAGCATCGCCGCGTTATCGGTGCCGTAGACGCTGGGCTGGATCAGCACGGCGCGCTCGACGCCGAGGGTGTCGAGCAGGTGGCGATACTGGTTCGGCAGACAGTCGGGCGGTGTGTAGACCCGTGCCGGCGAATAGTCGTAACGCGCCGCCGGTCCCATCACGTGGGCGTGGGTGTCGCAGGCTTTCGCCGGCATCTTGAATTTCGGCGGGCGCGGATTGAAATCCGGTCCGGCACACAGCGGGGCGGCGGCTGTAGGTGTATTGACTGACATGATATTTATAAGTATTTGTTTTTATTGATAAATTAAGCGATTCTCAAGCGGCCTTCAGGCCCGGCATCTGGAAGCCGATGGCTTTCAGTTCTGCCGACAGCGACGCGCGCTGTTCCTTGTTGAGTTCCACCAGCGGCGGACGAACGGTGCACCACTGATCATCGCCGCTGTATTGCGCAATACCTGCTTTCAGCGCCGCGATCATCAGGTACTTGCTGTTGCCGAAGGTGCCGCGCACGACATCCAGCGCCTTCTGCTGCGCTTCGGCGTCGGCGTTTTTCCACTCGCGGAACAGTTTGTCGATCGGGCCCGGATTGACGTTGGCCGTGGCCGAAATGCAGCCGGCGCCACCGTTCTGCATATTGGCGAGCAGGAAGGATTCACTGCCGGCGAACACGTCAAAGCCCTGCTTGGCGAAGTTGTCGAGGAAGGTCTTGGTGTTTTTCCAGTCGCCCGAGCTGTCTTTCATTCCGGCGATCGCGGTCGGATATTTTTTCAGCAGGCGCTCGACGAGGTTCGGCGTGATGCCGACCACCGCGACGGGCGGGATGTGGTACAGGTAAATGCGCAGTCGGTCGTCGCCGACGCGTTCGATGATTTCGGAGTAGTTGCGGTAGAGACCTTCGTCGCTGACCCCTTTGTAATAAAACGGCGGCAGCATCAGCACGCCGGCGCAGCCGGCCTTGACCGCATGTTCAGTCAGTCTTACCGAATCGGAAATCGAGCAGCAGCCGGTGCCGGGCATCATGCGCGCGGGATCGATGCCGGCGGCGAGGATGGCATCGAGCAAAGCCATGCGTTCATTGACCGACAGCGAGTTGGCTTCGCTGTTGGTGCCGAAGGCGGCGAGGCCGCAACCCTGCGAGATCAGCCATTTGCAGTGATTGATGAAGCGCGCGGTATCGGGGTTCAGGTCCTTGTCGAAGGGGGTGACGACGGGGGACAGCACGCCCCTGATGCGTTGTTGGGTTTTGCTCATGGTGGATTCCTCGAAGGCTGGATCGCAAACAGCGGCGCGGCGCGCCGGCAGGGGCCATAGAATAGCATCGCCGCCGTCATCGCCAAAACCACGGGGATTCCGCATTGTCAGTACCGGGGGCTGTTGTTAAGCTGGCGGCCCGGCTGCGCACCCGATGCGCCCGTCACAGGAGGAGCCCGTCATGAAAAATTCGAAAAACGCCGTGCTTGCCGCTGCCCTGCTGGCGCTTGCGCCGGCCGTTCAGGCTGCGGATTATCCGACCAAGGCCGTGCGCATGGTCATTGCATTCACGCCCGGCGGCCCCAGCGATATCCTGTCGCGGCTGGTTGGCGGCAAGCTGGCCGAACGCATGGGACAGCCCTTCGTGTTTGATAACCGGCCCGGCGCGGGTGGCAACGTGGCTGGTGAAATCGTCGCAACCAGTCCGGCTGACGGCTATACGCTGATGATTGCCAACAACGCGGTATTGGCGGCCAATGCGTCACTCTACAAAAAAATGACTTTTAATCCGGCCAAGGATCTGGTGCCGGTGGTTTGGGTGGCTTCACAGCCGAACATCCTGGTCGTGCATCCTTCGGTGCCGGCAAAATCGGTGAAGGAACTGATTGATTACCTGAAATCGCAGCCCGGCAAGCTGAATTACGCCTCTTCCGGCAGCGGCGCCGCGGCGCACCTTGCCGGCGAGTTGTTCAAAAGCATGACCAGGACCGAAATGGTGCACATCCCATTCAAGGGAGCCGGCCCTGCGATTCTCGACGTGCTGGCCGGACGTAGTCAGATGATTTTCGCCACCGCGCTGTCGGTGAAAGCCTATATCGACGCCAATCGCCTGCGCCCACTGGGCGTGACCACGTTGAAGCGCATGGACACCATGCCCAATCTGCCGACGATTGCCGAGTCCGGGGTGCCGGGTTTTGAGGCATCGACCTGGCATGGTCTGGTTGCCGTGGCCGGCACACCGCGCCCGGTGATGGCGAGACTCAACACCGAGGTCAACGCCATTCTCAAGGAACCACAGATGGCGAAGTTCCTCGAAAGCCAGGGTGCGATCATCGAAGGCGGCACCCCTGAAAAATTCGCGGCGCACATCAAGGCCGAAATTCCGAAGTGGGCCAAAGTGATCAAGGATTCCGGCGCACGCGCTGATTGAGATTGGACTAATCGATCAGTCAGTCACTGTCATTCAAAATTGTTTCAAGAAAAGAAATAAAAATGGCTTCATTGAAAGTGTTGGGCGCAGGACCGGTCAAACGCGGCATCACCCAACTGGCGGCACAGTTCGAAAAATCTTCCGGGCATCAGGTGGCAGTCGAGTTTGCCGGTGCGCCTTCGGTGCGCGACCGCGTACTCGCCGGCGAGGCGGTGGATGTTGCTGTGGTACCGCAGTCGGCAATGGCTGATTTTGTTGCGCAGTCCCGGGTGGCAACGGCGACACGCATGACCGTGGGCCGTTCGCGCATGGGGCTGGCGGTGCGCAAAGATGCGGTTAAACCGGCGCTCGGTTCGGTCGAGGCGTTCAAGGCGGCGGTGGTGGCCGCGGACGGCGTTGTGGTCAATGTCGCGTCGAGCGGCAATTACATCGTCAAGCTGCTCGAAAAACTCGGATTGGCGTCGCCGGGCAAGACAGTGACGCAGCCGGATACGGTCAAGGTCATGGATCATGTTGCGGCGTCGCCGCAGAAACTGCTTGGCGCCGGGCAGCTTCCGGAAATCCGCGAGCTGGTGGAAAAGGGGGTAGCCATTGCGCTCGCAGGTCCGCTGCCCGACGAACTGCAGAGCATCACCGGCTATGACGCGGCGGTGACCACCGCCAGCGCCAATGCCGAAGCCGCCGCGGCGTTCACCGCGTTTCTGTCGACCGCCGAGGCCCGCGCAGCGATGGCTGCCACCGGCATTGACTGAAAACCACCGGGGACAGGCATGGCCAATCTCAAAATACTCAGTGCCGGCGCCGTCAAACGCGGCGTTGCGCGCGTGGCCGCAGTCTTCGAAAATGGCACCGGCCACAAGGTTGACATCGAGTTCACGCCTGTGCCGGAAGTGCGCCGTCGCATGGCTGCCGGCGAAACGGCCGATCTCGTGGTCGCTTCACCCGCGGTGCTCGATGAGCTTGCGGCGCTGGGGCGCATTGATGCCGCGAGCCGCGGCTTTCTCGGGCGATCCCGCGTCGGCGTGGTGATTCATGCGGATGCGCCGCAGCCGTCGCTCCCGGACGCTGCAGCTGTTAAGGCACTGCTGCTCGGCGCCAGCCATGTGGTGCGCAACGAGGGCTCCAGCGGTGTTTATGCCGAAAAGCTGTTTGAAAAAATGGGCCTTGCCGCCGCAGGCGCCAATATCGTTGTGGTCAAGACCGGTTCGGACATCATGCGTTACGTCGCCGATCATCCCTCGCGGGCCGTCGGCCTCGCGCAGATTTCGGAACTGATGGTGATGATCGACAAGGGTTGCGCAGTCAGGCTCGCCGCGCCGTTGCCCGATGAAATCCAGAACATGACCCACTACGATGCCGCGGCCATCACCGGTGCGCCGGCCGCCGCGGCGGAACTGGCACGGCGGCTCGCCTCGGCCGATGCCAAAAAGATTTTTGCCGAAACCGGCATTTCCTGAAAACCACTGACGGAGCGATACGATGAAACGCATGATTGCAGTCCTCACCGGGCTGATACTGACTTCTGCTGTACAAGCGGCTGAAATCACTGTCATCAGCGGCGGTGCGATCGAGCCCGGCCTGAAGTCGGCAGCGGCCGCCTTCGAGAAACAGACCGGGCACAAGGTCAACATCACCTTCAACACCACGCCCCAGATGACCAAGCGCGTCGCGGCCGGGGATACCTTCGACGTCATCATCGCGCCGCCGGCAGCGGTGAAACAGTTTGCGGCGGCAGGTAAGGTCGAAGCCGGCGGGGTTGATGTCGGCCGCGTCGGCAGTGGCGTTGCCGTGCGCCCGGGCGCGCCGGTGCCGCCGATTGCCACCGGCGAGGACATCAAAAAGGCCGTGCTTGAAGCCGACTCCATCGTCTTCAACACCGCTTCTACCGGCATCTATTTCGAGAACCTGCTGAAGAAGTGGGGCATTTACGAGGACATCAAGGGCAAGGCCGTGCGTTACACCACCGGCGCCGAGGTGATGAAGCACACGCTGAAGGGCAAAGGCAAGGAGGTCGCCTTCGGCCCGATCACCGAAATCCTGCTGGAGAAGGAGCACGGCCTGATTCTGGTCGGTCCTTTCCCTGCGGAAATCCAGAACTACACTTCTTATATCGCAGTGCCGATGAGCGCCGGTACGCAGAAAGCCGTTGCGCAGGAGTTCGTGAAGTTCCTGGGCGGCCCGGCGGGCAAGCCGCTGTTTGTGGCGGCCGGCATCGAATAACGGTTCGTCGGATTCTGCCGCGATCTGCGGCGGGGAAAACGGCATCGGGCAAGGGCGGCTTCGGCCGCCCTTGTTTTTTCAACCGCTCACCGGTTCCAGGCCGCTGGCGGCAATCGCCGGTCGCGCCGCGGCCGAGGCCAGAAATTCAATGACCTTGCGCGCACAGTCGCGATCCGGCGAATTGGCGCCGATGCCCGCCGTAAAGTTGGAAGCCTTCTGCAGTTCCGGCGGCAAGGGCGTGACATGGGTAATCCCCGGTACCGGCAGCAGTTCGCTCATCTGCTGGAAACCGAAATCGAGTTCACCGCGCGCAATCACCGCGCCGACGCGTTCGCCGCCGCCGACCAACCGGCTTTTCGGCAGCACCTGATCGGCAATACCGAGGCGCTGTACGAGTTCAGTGGTGTAGTACTTGCCGCTTTCACTGGCGGAATAGCCAATGCCTTTGGCCGCGAGCAGTGCGGCGCACAGATCATCTGCCGTGCGGATTTTCGGATCGGGGGCACCCTCGCGCACCGCAAATCCCATCAGCGAGCGCGCGATAACCGTCGCGTGCTCGGCGAGTACGTAACCGTCAGTAATGAACTGGCGCAACACGCCGTCGGCGACGATGACAATGTCCGCCACTTCTCCCCGCTTCAGGCGGTTGGGAATCGAGATGTCGCCGGTGCCGATGGAGGTGGTGACGGTGACGATGGTCTTGCCGGTCAGTTGTTCCAGCCGGGGAATCAGTGTTTTATAGGCTGCGGTGAATGCGCCGGAGGTCATGACGCGGAATTCTTTGCTCATTGCCGTGGTGTGTCCTGTTGCTCGTTAAAGTGTTTGAAAAAATCAGTTGGCTTGCATGCCGATGGATTTTGCGACTTTTGCCCAGCGGTTCATTTCATCGATGTACATTTTTGCGAACTCATCCGGCGTGTTGCCGATGGGATCGAGGCCCTGGCCAATCAGCAGCTTCTGCGCGTCCGGAGCGTTGACCGCTTTGGCTACTTCCTGCTGGATGCGCATGGCCAGTGCCTTGGGTGCCGTTCCCGGCATGAACAGGCCATACCAGTTGTCGAAGCCGAAACCGGGTACACCGGATTCAGCGACCGTCGGATACTGCGGCAGCGCCGGCGTGCGTTTCGGCCCGACCACCGCCAGCACGCGCAGCTTTCCCGAGTCGAAGAAAGGGCGGGTCGAGATCACACTGGCGATGGTCACCGAGATGCGCCCGGCAACCACGTCAGTGATGCTCGGTGCGGTGCCCTTGTAAGGCACATGGGTCAGTTTGGTGCCGGTCATCTGCGCGAACATTTCCATTGCGAGGTGCTGACCCGAGCCCTGGCCGGAGGAGGAGTAGAACACTTCCCCGGGTTTGCTTTTGGCCAGTGCAATCAGTTCCTTCACGGTTTTCGCCTGGACCGAAGGGTGTACCACCATCACCCCTGGAGAAATCACCGCCAGAGACACCGGCAGCAGATCCTTGCGCGGGTCATAAGCCAGTTTCATGATGCTCGGCGTGATCGAAATGCCGGAGGAGGTCATCAGCAGCGTATAGCCGTCAGCCGGCGCTTTCGCGACGATCTCCGCCGCGATCGATCCCCCGGCGCCGGGCCGGTTGTCGGCGACCACCTGCTGGTTCCAGGCTTCGGTCAGTTTCTGGGCAATAAAGCGCCCGGTGGTATCAACGCCACCGCCAGGGGCCAGTGCAATGACCATGCGCACCGGCCGCACCGGATAGGCTGTCGATTGCGCCCAGGCGCCGGTCGCCGTGCACAGTGCAAAGGTGATCCACAGGAATCCCTGCAGTTTCGACGGGCGGTTCATTGCGTACCTCCTCGGGTGTTTTTTGTTCAGCGGCGGCCGTTGTATTCCAGGATGTCAAAACCGCAGTAACGGTCGACGACGTACACCAGTCCGCGGTCATCGACATCGGTGTCGTTGGTCTGCGGGCAGGGTTTGCCGCCGCAGGGTTCCGGAATGTACCAGCCGACTTCCTGCGGTGCTGACGGGTCGGCGACATCGACAATGCGCAGACCGCCGGCAAACCACGCGCAATACAGCAGCGTGTCGCCGCCTTTCCAGTTTTCCTGGAACTGGTGTGCGCCGAAGCGGCCGGGTGTGGTGCGGCTCCAGGGGCTGTCCAGTTCGCTGACTTCGAACAGCGACAGCGGCTTGATATTCGACAGGTCGGTGACATCCAGAATCCACAGGCAACCATGCGGACGGCCACGGCGGCGCGCCATTTCCTCGGCGTCATGCGCGTGGTCTTCCTCGTCGATGGCCACCGCGATGCGTTTGCCGTCGAGTTTTTTCATTACCGGCATGAAGGTGTGCGAAGGTTCGGGGTAGGGCGGGTGATAGTTGAAGCTGCCGACCGTTTTCGGCTGGCGGATGTCGGTGACGTCGATCACGCGTACGCCGCCGTGCCAGCAGCCGGCCCACAGTTCATTGCCGAAACGCAGCGTGTGGTGCAGGCGGTGCTGGCGGCCGGGCCAGGTCGGTTTTTCGCCGCCGGCAATGTGCTGCCCGGGCATCCACCACTTCGATACCTCCTCCGGTTTCGCCGGATTGCGGATGTCATAGGTGACCAGAATGTTGCCGATGAAGCCCGGCATCTCGGTCGAGATATAGGCGTAATTCTTGTCCATATCGAAGCGGTGCACGCCGCGGCCATGGGTTTTCTGGAAGTGGATCTGTTTCGGTTTGGACTTGTCCGATACGTCATACAGGCTGAAGCCGCCGCGCTCATAGGGGTTGCGCTCGGCTTCCTCGACTGCGGGAATGTCGGCGACGGCGACGCCGAGTTTTGCCGCCAGTTCGGCATGGGTGCCGTCGCGACCGAGTTCGGCTTTCAGACGCGTACGCAGTTTTGGCAGTTCGTCAGCCTTGCGGCCGATGGCGGTCATATTGCGTTCGCTGTTGATGATCATCAGGTCGCCAATGACACGTGCTTTGTGGCTGTGTGAATTCTGATCGGCGACATTGAGCTGCGACACGATGCGCGGATTTTTCGGATCGGCGATATCGAGAATACTGGTGCCGAGTTGCTGCTTGTTCGGAATATGGCCGATGTAGGCGTAGTTGCCTTCAACATAGACCTGGCCGGCGCCGGGCAGGTCGAGGTGGGAAAGGCGTTTGACGTTGTGAGCCAGCGTGCCCGGCTTAGCGATGGTGTCCAAAATGCGTCCCGTCCATGATGTGGTGTGCCCTGCGGTGAGGCGGAAAGTCTACCCGATGACTGCGGTGGCGGCTCGGTTAGAATAACTGCAGTTTGTTGTCCTGCAGTGCCGCACGGCACATCAATCCCGGAGGAGTCCCGATGGCGAGAACAAAAAAACGCCCGGAAGAGTTGCGCAGTCACCGCTGGTTCGGCGTCAAAGGCCTGCGCTCGTTTGCCCACCGTTCACGCACGCTGCAGATGGGTTATGCCCGTGAGGATTTTGCCGGCAAACCGGTGATTGCCATCATCAATACCTGGAGCGACATCAATCCCTGTCATGCGCATTTCCGCACCCGCGCCGAGGAAGTGAAGCGCGGCATCTGGCAGGCCGGCGGTTTCCCGCTGGAAATGCCGGCGATTGCGCTGGCCGAACCGTTCCAGAAACCGTCGACCATGCTCTATCGCAATCTGCTGGCGATGGAAACCGAAGAGTTGCTGCGCGGTTATCCGGTGGACGGTGCCGTGCTGATGGGCGGTTGCGACAAGACCACGCCGGCGCTGATCATGGGCGCGACTTCGATGGGCCTGCCGTTCATCTATGTACCCGCAGGTCCGATGCTGCGCGGCAACTGGCACGGCGAGCCGCTGGGTTCGGGCAGTGATTCCTGGAAATATTGGGCTGAGCTGCGCGCCGGCACCATCGGTGAGCGCGAATGGGGTGAGGTTGAAGAAGGTATTGCGCGTTCCTACGGTCATTGCATGACCATGGGCACGGCATCGACGATGACTTCGGTGGCGGAAACGCTGGGCCTGACTCTGCCGGCTGCCGCGTCGATTCCGGCACCGGATGCCAACCATGCGCGCATGGCGACGGCCAGCGGCCGGCGCATTGTCGAGATGGTGTGGGATGACCTGAAGCCGTCGGAAATCATTACGCCAGCTGCAGTCGACAACGCCATCACCATTGTTCATGCGCTGTCCGGTTCAACCAACGCGATCATTCACCTGGTAGCTATGGCAGGGCGAGCCGGCATCGACCTCAAGCTTGAACGCTTCGACGAACTCTCGGAAAAAACGCCGGTGCTGGCGAACATCCGTCCCGCCGGGCAGAAATACCTGATGGAGGATTTTTATTACGCTGGCGGTCTGCGCGCGATGATGTCCGAGCTGAAGGACCTGCTGAATCTTGACTGCCTCACCGTTAACGGCCGCACGATGGGCGAAAATCTCGAAGACGCAAAAATCTACAATGACGATGTGATCCGCCGCCGCAACAATCCTCTGGCGGCCAGCGGCGGCCTCGCGGTACTGCGCGGCAATCTCGCGCCGGATGGTGCGGTGATCAAGCCCACTGCGGCTGAACCGCATCTGATGAAGCACACCGGGCCGGCCGTCGTATTCAAGAATTACGATGATCTGTATGCGCGGATCGACGACGAGAATCTGGTTGTCGATGAAAACTCGGTGCTGGTGCTGCAGAACGCCGGTCCGCAGGGCGGGCCCGGCATGCCAGAATGGGGGCAGCTGCCGATCCCGAAAAAGCTGCTGCAAAAAGGCGTGCGCGACATGGTGCGCATTTCCGATGCGCGGATGAGCGGCACTTCCTACGGTGCCTGCGTGCTGCATGTCGCCCCCGAGTCCTATGTCGGCGGCCCGCTGGCGCTGGTACGCGACGGCGATCTGATCGAGATGGATGTCGCCGCACGCAAGCTGGAGCTGAAAGTCAGTGCCGAAGAGCTGACCAAGCGCAAGGCGGGGTGGAAACAGCCGGAGCCGCATTACACCCGCGGTTATGGCGCGATTTATTCGCAGCACATCACTCAGGCCAACAAGGGCTGTGATCTCGACATCCTGCATCACGGCAAACCGACGCCGGATCCCGAAGTCATTCATTAATTTCAAAAAAATCATTTATCAGAGGGAGCAAGACCATGGATTTACCCGTCAATCAATTCAAGAAGGCCATCCTTTCCGGCAAAGCGCAGATCGGTATCTGGTCGAGTCTGTGCAGCGCGATTTCCGCCGAAGTGCTGGCCGACGCCGGTTTTGACTGGGTGCTGCTCGACTCCGAACATTCGCCGAACGAACTGCCCATCGTGCAGAACCAGCTTGATGCGATGCTTGCCGGCACTACGGAACCCATCGTGCGCCCGGCGTGGAACGACACCGTGCTGATCAAGCGCTTCCTCGATGTCGGCGCGCGCACGCTGTTGATCCCGTATGTTCAGAACGTTGAAGAAGCCAAACGTGCGGTGGCTGCGACACGTTATCCGCCGCAGGGTGTGCGCGGCGTGTCGGGTTGCACGCGAGCCAACCGTTATGGCCGCACCAAGGATTATTTCAAGCGCGTGCACGACGAGCTCTGCGTGTTGGTGCAGGTGGAGACGCTGTCGGCAATGAAGCAGATCGAGCAGATTGCCGCGGTCGAAGGCGTCGATGGCGTGTTTATCGGACCGAACGATCTGGCCGCCGACATGGGGCACCTCGGCAACTGGCAGCATCCGGAAGTGTGGAAGGTGATGGAAGACGCCGCGAAGCGCATCACCAAGGCCGGCAAAGCGCCAGGAATTCTGGTTGGCGAAGCCGACGGTCAGCGCTGCCTCGACATGGGCTACAAGTTTGTCGCGGTCGGTTCCGATCTGGTGATGTTGGCCCGCGGCAGTGAAGCACTGGCCGCAAAATTCAAAAAATAATAATAAAAACAAATACTTGGGAGTAACCCCGGCGTGAGCGCCGATTTCTGATGGCGATGCCGAGACCACTGGCGCTGCTGGTCGCACTGATTGTCGGTGTGGCCGCAGCGATATTTTTCACGCCGCCGCCGGCCGGGGTGTCCGTCAACGTGATGCACACTGGCGGACTGCTCGTACTGGTGATGGGGCTGTGGGCCACCGGCGCATTACCGGAATCACTGACGGCGCTGATCTTCTTTGCGCTGGCGGTTTTGCTGGACGTCGCGAAACCGGAAGTCATTTTTTCCGGCTTCACTTCCGGCACGCTGTGGCTGGTGCTCGGCGGACTGGTGATTGCCGAAGCCATGCGCATGACCGGCCTCGGCGAGCGGGTCGCCCGTGCGGCGCTGGGCATCCGCGTCTGGACCTATCCGCAACTGGTTGCTGCGGTGGTGCTGGTCGCCATCGTGCTGGCCTTCCTGATGCCGGCGACGGTCGGCCGGATCCTGCTGCTGGTTCCGATCATTGCCGCGGTAGCGGAACGTCATGGTCTGGTACCGGGCAGCAAGGGCCATAACGGTGTGATGTTTGCGACCATCGTCGCTTCCTTCCAGTGCGGCACCTCCATCCTGCCGGCGAACGCGCCCAATCTGGTGCTCGCCGGTGCTGCCGAAACCCTTTACGGCGTGCACCTGATCTATGCCGAATATCTTTGGGCGCAGTTCCCGGTTCTGGGCCTCGTCAAGGGCGCGCTGATCATCCTGATCACCTGCCGGGTGTTTCCTGCGACCACCAGCAATGCGGGCAGTGTCGCCGATCTGCGTCCGATGAGCGGCAATGAGAAAAGGCTCGCCGCGATTGTCATGATCTCGCTGGCGCTGTGGGCAACGGATTTCCTGCATGGCATCCGTCCGGGCTGGATCGCACTGGCAGCGGCAGTCGTGTCGATGCTGCCGCGTATCGGCGCAGTGCAGGTGACGTTATTCCAGGAGCGCATCAAGTTCGGCAGTTTTTTCTATATCGGCGCGGTGCTCGGCCTCGGCGCGGTAATGCTGGATTCCGGATTCAGCAAAGCCTTCGGCGATGTCCTGCTGTCGGTGATCCGGCTCGGGCATGGTGCGGATGCAGCCAATTTCTTCACGCTGAGTGTGATGAGCACTTTTGCGTCGATGATTGTTACCAATCCGGCGCAGCCCGCACTGCTGTCACCGCTGGCGGGGGCGCTTGCCGATGCTTCGGGCTGGCCCATCCAGACGGTACTGATGACTTTTGCCGTGGGCTTCTCAACACTGTTGCTGCCGTATCAGGCGCCGCCGATGGTGGTCGGTATGCAGCTTGCGCAACTGAAAGTGCGCGATGCCCTGCGGCTGACAATACCGCTGGCCTTGATCAGCATTGTCGCGCTGATCCCGCTGCAGTATCTGTGGTGGCGGGTGATCGGCTATTTCGGGCACTGATTTCGGGAGATCGTGATGACATCGCAATTGTTCACGCCGTTGCAGATCGGCAAAAAAACACTGTCCAACCGCATCACGATTGCGCCAATGTGCCAGTACAGCGCGAACGACGGCTCGATGAGCGACTGGCATCTGATGCATCTCGGTTCGTTGGCGATTTCCGGCGCGTCGATGCTGGTGATGGAGGCGACCGGGGTGACGCCGGCCGGGCGCATCACGCCGTATTGCCCGGGGCTGTATTCCGATGCCAATGAAGCGGCGATGAAACGCGTCTGTGATTTTGTTCGCTGCATGTCGCCGATTGTTCTCGGCGTACAGCTAGGCCATGCCGGCCGCAAGGCCTCCAGTCACCGGCCGTGGCAGGGGCATGGTCCCTTGCAGACGGCAGAGGGTGCATGGCAGACGCTGGCGCCATCGGCAGTGCCGCTTGCCGCCGGATGGCCCGAGCCGCATGCGATGAGTAAAGCCGAGATGCAGCAGTTGACGCAGGCCTTTGTGCAGGCGGCGCAGCGTGCTGCGCGCATTGGGCTCGATTTCATCGAATTGCATTCAACACACGGTTATTTGCTGTCGGAATTCCTGTCGCCCTTGTCGAACAAACGTACGGATGAATACGGCGGCAGTCTCGAAAACCGCATGCGTTTTCCGTTGGAAGTGTTCCGGGCGATCCGCGCGGCGTTTCCGGCGGAGCGTTTTGTCGGCGCGAAAATCTCCGGCACCGATTTTGTCGATGGTGGATTTTCGCCCGACGAATCGGTCGAATATGCGCGGGCATTAAAAGCCGAGGGTTGCGCTTATGTCACGGTATCGGGTGGCGGTGTGGTGCTGGATGCGAAAATTCCGGTCGGCCCCGGATATCAGCTGCCGTTCGCCGAGCGTGTCAAAAAGGAGGCCGGTATCACCACTGGCGCTGTCGGCATGATTACCGATCCGCAGCAGGCGGAGGAGATCATCGCCAATGGTCAGGCGGACTTCATCTCACTGGCGCGGGCGATGCTGTTCAATCCGCGGTGGCCGCAGCACGCAGCGGTGAGCCTCGGCGTCGAAGTGCCTTACGCACCGCAGTATGAGCGCGCAGCGCCCAAGGTCTGGCGGCCGGGCAGGACGCTGGGGAAAATCAGCTGAAGGAGGCAGCATAATGAGCAACAGGATCGTGAAGACGATGGCAGTCATCATTGCCGGATTTTCCTCTCAGGGCGTACTGGCGCAACCGGTGGTCAAATATCCAACGCGCCCGGTGCGCATGATCGTGCCGGCGCCACCTGGCGGAACGACGGATCTGTTGGGCCGGCTGGTTGCGGAGCGTCTCGCCGAATCACTGGCACAGCAGGTCGTGGTGGACAACCGCGGCGGTGCGGGCGGCATCCTCGGCACCGAATTGCTGGCGCGCGCACCGGCCGATGGCCATACGTTGGGCATCATTTACACGCCGCACACGGTACTGCCGCATTTGCAGAAAAAAATGCCCTACGATGCCTTGAGGGATTTTGCCGCGGTGTCTCAGCTGACCGAAGCGCCGCTGATCCTGGTGGTCCATCCGTCATTGCCGGTGCACAAGGTGCAGGACCTGATTGCGCTGGCGAAATCAAAGCCGCTGGTCTACGGCTCGGCGGGCAACGGCAGCGGCGGCCACCTGTCCGGTGAGTTGCTGAAGCAGATGGCGAAAATCGACGCGACGCATGTGCCGTACAAGGGCGCAGGCCCCGCCGCGATTGATCTGATGGCGGGGCAGCTTCATTTCCAGTTCGGGTCGCATATCACCACCAAGGGTTTTGTCGCTGCCGGCCGCTTGCGTGCGATTGCGGTGAGCAGTGCCAAACGTTCGACCGAACTGCCGAATCTGCCGACGGTGGCGGAGCAGGGACTGCCCGGTTTTGAATTCGTGAACTGGTTCGGTCTGGTGGCGCCGGCGCGTACGCCTGCTGTGTTGGGCACTGGCATTCAGCAGAAAATTGCGCTGGGTTTCCAGCAGCCGGCGACACTGGCCAAACTGGTGGCACTGGATTCGACAGTGGTCACCAGTACGCCGGCAGCTTTCGCGGCGTTTCTGGCCCATGATCTGCAAAAATGGGGCGGCGTGTTGCGCAACTCCGGAATCAAGGCGGAATAACATCCGCACGTTCGGCAGCATGGTGCCTGGAATCAATGCGAAAATCGTTATTCCGGATTTGTTGTGGCGAAATTAATGACCGAAAAGTTGAGCATGACCGCCGAAAGAAAATTCAAGCCAATATCCCTGTTGCTGGGTGCAACGCGATGTCTGGCAACGGTTGCGCCGGCGCTTGCGCAGGATGCGGGTTTCATGAAGGACTTCCGTAGCTGGAGATGGAAAAGGAAACCAAAGGCGTAGAGCGCAAGATCTGGATCAGCCACAAGCTGACGCCGAAGAATTACCAGAAGATCATTATTGAACCGACCAATTCGCAGGTGGTTTATTTGCCGACTACAACCTGACGGTGGTTCGCGGTCCCTGGCCTTGTATGGCTTATCCACCCTAGTACTTATTGCCGCCCAAATTCGCAGCAGGACAAGCTGCAGGGTTACTTGCAAAAGCTGGTCAGCAGCAAAGGCAAGCGCGATGGCCTGTATTACCCGACCAGCTCCGGCGAACCCTTAAGCCCTCTGGGCCCGTTATTTGATGCCGCGAATGCCGAGGCTTATGGCGGAACAGATACCAGGTCGACGGCTTATCACGGTTATCAGTTTCGCATTCTCAAAGGCCAGAGCAAGGATGCGCCGGGTGGTGCTTATGACTATACGGCGAAGGGCAGAATGCTCGGCGGATTCGCGCTGATTGCCTGGCCGGCGAGCTACCGCAACTCCGGCGTGATGAGCTTTATCGTGAATCACGACGGTATGGTGTACGAGAAGGATCTCGTTCCGGACACGATGGCAGCGGCCGGCAGGATCACCCGTTTTAATCCCGATTCCAGCCGGAAAAAACTGTATTTACACCGGTTATCCGGTGAAGGACAGGTTGTAACAGCCCTTCGCGCATTACGGGATTGCTGCCCGTACGGTTAGGGGGAAGCGGGGGCGCGACATATAATGCGCGCATGTTAGCCGCCCCCGCCGTCATCAAGGACATCTTCAGCCACCGCAAATTCTGGGCGGCGCGCTTCGGTACGGCCCCGTTTCTGCCGATGTCGCGTGCCGAGATGGACAAGCTCGGCTGGGAAGAATGCGACATCATCCTTGTCACCGGCGACGCTTATGTCGATCATCCGAGCTTCGGCATGGCCATTGTCGGCCGCCTTCTCGAGGCTCAGGGATTCCGCGTCGGCATCATCGCCCAGCCGGACTGGCACAGCGTTGATCCCTTTCGTTCGCTCGGCAAACCGAAACTTTTTTTCGGTGTTACCGCCGGCAATATGGATTCGATGGTCAACCGCTACACCTCAGACCGGCGTCTGCGCAGCGACGATGCCTACACGCCGAATGCCGAAGGTGCGAAACGGCCGGATCGCGCCGTCATTGTTTACAGCCAGCGTGCGCGCGAGGCTTATCCGGATGTGCCCATAATCATCGGCGGCATTGAAGCGAGTCTGCGGCGTATCGCGCATTTTGATTACTGGTCGGAGAAGGTGCGGCGCTCGGTGCTGGTGGATGCCAAAGCTGACATCCTCGTTTACGGCAATGCCGAACGTGCCATTGTCGATATCGCCCACCGTCTGGCGGCGCGTGCAACGCCCGACAGCATTACCGATATTCGCGGCACGGCTTTCCTGCGCGCGGCAACGCCGGCTGACTGGATTGAAATCGATTCAACACGCATTGATACGCCGGGAGCGCTGAATCCGCCGATTGATCCTTATGCGATGGAAGGCGTGACGGCAAAAGCTGCGGCACCGGAAGCGCCCAAGGGCGCTCAGGTCGTACGTTTCATCCGCGAAGTCAAAAACGAAGATCGCGCCCGCAGCGTGATCCGCATGCCGTCATACGAGGCCGTGGCCAACGACCCAATTCTTTATGCGCACGCCTCACGCATCCTCCATGTTGAATCCAACCCCGGCAATGCACGTGCGCTGGTTCAGCGTCACGGCGAAGGGAAGAATGCGCGGGAGGTCTGGATCAATCCGCCGCCGATTCCGCTGACGATGAAAGAGATGGATGCTCTGTACGAATTGCCCTATGCGCGCGTGCCGCACCCGGCCTACGGCAAAGCGAAGATTCCAGCCTACGAGATGATCCGTTTCTCGGTGACTATCCAGCGAGGCTGTTTCGGTGGCTGTACTTTCTGCTCGATCACCGAGCATGAGGGCCGAATCATCCAGAACCGCTCGGAAGATTCGATCATCCGCGAGATCGAGCAGATCCGCGACGAGGTCCCCGGTTTTACCGGCGTGATTTCCGACCTCGGCGGGCCGACAGCGAACATGTATCGACTCGCTTGCAAGAGCAAGGAGATCGAGATGTCATGCCGTCGGCCGTCCTGTGTTTTTCCGGCGGTCTGCCCGAATCTCAATACCGATCACTCGTCGCTGATTCATCTGTATCGTCGCGCGCGCACCTTGCCCGGCATCAAGAAAATCCTGATCGGTTCCGGCGTGCGGTATGACCTCGCTGTCGAGTCTCCCGAGTATGTGAAGGAACTGGCGCAGCATCATGTCGGCGGCTACCTGAAGATCGCCCCGGAGGCGATCGGCGAAGGCCCGCTGTCGAAAATGATGAAGCCCGGTGTCGGCACCTATTACAAGTTCAAGGAACTCTTCGACAAGTTTTCGAAGGAAGCGGGCAAGGAGCAGTACCTGATTCCCTATTTCATTGCAGCCCATCCCGGAACGACGGATCAGGACATGCTGGAGCTGGCGCTGTGGCTGAAGACAAACGGTTTTCGCGCCGATCAGGTGCAGGCTTTCCTGCCGTCACCGATGGCGACGGCAACCGCGATGTATCACTCCGGCAAGAATCCGCTGCGCAAAGTCACTCGCGACAGCGAGGACGTGATCATTCCCAAGGGTTTGAAGGTGCGCCGTCTGCACAAGGCTTTTCTGCGCTACCACGATCCGGAGAACTGGCCGATGCTGCGCGAGGCTCTGCGCCGCATGGGCCGCGCGGATCTGATCGGTTCCGGCAAACGTCAGCTGGTGCCTTCATTCCAGCCTGCGGGCACGGGTCTCAAGCCGGAGGGTGCGCGCAAGCCGACCAAGTATCAGAACTTCCGTACCCAGCATACGGGACTGCCGCCGTCTCCGGTGGCACGCGACCGCAAGGCGTCTCCCGCCAAGGCGAAACGTCCGGCACGGGCCGCGAAGGCGCGCTAACCGGCCTGCAGCTGCGCGTTGCTGCGGTGCCGGCGCGCACTCATTGTGGTGACGACCAGCATGTCGAGCATGCAGTAGAAGGTTCCCGCAGCCAGAGGCGGATTCAGCGTGGTCCAGCCGGTTACCGGAACGTGGTGCAGCCAGTACCAGTTGCCGACGGCAGTGCCGTAGATTTCCAGCCCCAGCGACAGCATGAACATCACCGCATACAGTTTGCGACCGCGGCTGAAGAGCATGCACAACACCAGTAAGGTGTAGAGGATCAACCCCATGGTGTCGGCACCGATCCAGGCCAGCGCGATGACCGGCGGCGCGGCGGCTAGCGGCACCGCCCAGATGATTGAGTCGGGCATGCGTTTGCTGACGGAGATTCCGAGGACGAGTACCAGTGCATGCGCTGGTGGTACGAACAGCGGGATGTTGTGCAACCGGTATTCGTATAGTCCCCAGCCCAGCGACAGAAAGATTTCTCCTGCGGTGGCGTAGGCCACGCATAGGATCATGCTGGTGCGCGTATCCGGCGCGGAGCGTGCCAGCCAGAACAGCAGCATTGCCCAGGTGATGATGCTCACAACGTCCTGCCCCCAGGGCTGCACATGCTGATCCACGAGCAGACCGATCATGATCAGTGCAACGATGGTCCAGGCCGGCGCCGGTGCGGCGACCGGGCTGTTGAGCACAGACGAGGCGGAGATGGTCATTCGTAAATAAATGATTTAATTGACTATTTTCCGTGGAATTTGGCTTTGCGTTTTTCCTTGAAACTGGCGATGCCTTCCTTTGCATCTTCACTCTGGCGGATGCGCTGGATGGTGGCGCGTCCCTGGGCGGCGAGCTCCGAAGGGCCTTTGGGAATGATGCGGCCGACGTAATCACGCAATACCGATACCACCAGCGGCGCATTCTCCGCCAACTGCCGTGCCCAGACCATGGCGGCATCGAGTTGCGCGCCGGGTTTGACGACCCGATTGACGAATCCGACCTGATACATGCGTTCGGCAGAAATTTCGTTGCCGATCAGCATCAGCTCCATCGCCACCTTGTGCGGGATGCGCGCGGCGAGTCCTGCAATCGCGGCGCCGGTGATGCCGACCTTGGCTTCGGGAAACATGAATTTCGTGTCATCAGCGGCAATGCACAGGTCACACATCTGTACGATGACCATGCCGCCGCCGACAACCCAGCCGCCGACTGCGGCAATCAGCGGTTTCTGCATCGACACGCCGATATTGGGTACGCAGGCAGGGAAATCTTCGGGTGGCCCCTTGATGTCGGCACCCCCCGTGAAATGTGCGCCGGCGTGGGTGAGAATGCCGACACGGTCATCGCTGTCATTCAGCCGTTCCAGTGCGGCGCGCAGTTGTATGGCAACATCGCTGTTGATCGCGTTGCGTTTCTCAGGGCGGTTCAGCGTGATGACGGCGATCCTGTCGCGGGATTCGTAGGTGACTACGGTGCTGCTCATGGAAGATTCCTTCGGTGAATTCAGTTGTTCAGTGGATTAACGTGGCACGCCCGTCAAGGGCGATGGCACCACACCCCGATTCGAGCACCAGCAGGGGATTGATGTCGAGTTCGGCGAGGCGCGGGCCCAGGGCAGCGGCCAGTTCGCTAAGTCGGGCGACGGTGTCTGCAAGGGCCGCAATGTCCGCCGGTTTGCGGCCGCGCACACCGGTGAGCACGGGCGCGATACGCAAGGCGCGGATCAGGCGCTTTGCATGCGCGGCAGACACGGGGGCAATGGCCATCTGCACGTCGTCGAGGATTTCAACCAGCACGCCGCCGCTGCCGACAACGATGACCGGTCCGAACTGCGCATCCCAGCGGCAGCCGACGATCAGTTCGATGCCGCCAGAAAGCATGGGCTGCACGACGCAGCCGTCGAGGGTGGCGTCAGGCCGATGTATCTCAAGACTTTTTGCGATGTTCTGCCAGGCAGTGCGCAGTGCGTCATCGTTGTTGATGTTCAGTTTGACCACGCCGGCTTCGCTCTTGTGGACGAGCTCGCGACAGACGCCTTTGATGACCACCGGATAGCCGATGCGTTGCGCCTGCCGGATCGCGTCATCCGGCGTTATTGCGAGAACGTCTTTCGTGGTGTTGATGCCGCATTCACGCAGCAGTGCTTTGGTTTCCGGTTCTGTCAGCCGGCCTGCCGGCAATCGCGCGGCATGCGCACGCGCTGCAGCGGCAACGGGCGAGGGCACTGCGGGCGGTGGCGGGCTGTGCAGTGCTTCGCCGTAATCAACGGCAGCGCGCAACACGCGCAAGGCATCGTCGAGCCGGTTGGTGTACGGGCAGCCGATTTCCTTCAGTGTACGGCGTGCGCCGTCAACGAGTGTTCCCGGCGTCAGCAGAATGGCGGTCGGTTTTTTGCCGGCGAGTGCCGCCTTTCCCCATTGCCTTACTTTGTCTTCAAGCTGTGGCGTGGTGGCTACGGCGATCAGGATGGCGCCGACCGCAGGATCCTTTGCCAGCAGTTCGTAAGCGGTGAGCGCGCTGTCGAGACCGCTGCTGCGCGGCAGGCCGCCGACGTCGAGCGGATTGAAAAGGCGGCCGGGCGGCAGCAGCAGACGCAACGACGCGCATGTTGCGGGGCCGGGTTCGGCGAGGGTGAGACCTGCAGCTGCGGCCCGATCACCGGTGACCGCGACGGTGCCGCCCGACGGCGATATCACGGCGATTGAAGACGCTTCGGGTGCGCCAAAGCGGATCAGGAAATCAGCGCAATAGATCAGCGCTTCCGGATCATCAAGCAAAATTACGGCATGATCGCGGCAGGCGGCGGACCAGATGGCGTACGAACCGGCAAGGCTCGCGGTATGGGATTGCGTGAGTTGCTGTCCGGCAGCGCTGCGTCCGGCTTTTACCGCGAGGATGGGCTTGCCGGCGGCACGCGCGCGGGCCGCGAGTTCGAGAAAACGTGGCCCGTCCTTCAGTCCCTCAACGTAGAGGCAGATTGCGCGGGTGGTTTCGTCATCGATGAAATATTCAACGAGATCGCACAGGTCGACATCGGCCTGATTGCCCACGGTGGCGGCCACACTGAAGCCGGTGCCAACGTCCTGCGCATGCGAAATCAGCGACGCCATCAGCGAACCGCTTTGGCAGGCAAGACCGATGGCGCCGCGTGGCATCGGTTCCATCGCCAGTGCAACCGACGAAGTCATCGCCAGACTCAGATGCGGGTTGATGTAGCCCAGGCAATTGGGGCCGATGAGGCGCATGCCGTGGCGGCGGGCGATATCGACCAGTTCCTGCTGCCGCGTGGCACCCTCGGCGCCGGTTTCAGCAAAGTCGGCAGTGATGATCACTGCGCCGCGCGCGCCGGCGCGGCCGCAATCTTCAAGCGCGGTTGCGAGGTGTGCGGAAGGCAGCGCCAGCAGGCAGACATCGACCGGGTCGCCTGTTCCCGTGATTTGCGCGACGGCAGGGATGCCAAGGACTTCTGTGGCAGTGGGATGCACGGGGATGATGCGCCCGCGATAACCATGTTGCAGCAGAAAGTGCATGACGCGGCCGCCGAATTTCGCGGGGTCGCTGGATGCGCCGATGACGGCAACGCTGCGCGGGTTGAGAATTGCCCGCAGTGTGGAAACAGCTGGATTCATGAGTCGGCCACGAGCATAACATCGGTGCGCCGGTGGATCGGCTTTCTCTTCTCGCCGGCCCCCTATAATCCGCAGGCGGCAATCAATTTTTGGAGAACACGATATGGACGGCGTTGCGGTTGTGACAGGAGCAAGTTCGGGTATCGGCGAGGCGATCGCGCAGGATCTGCTCAATCAGGGGCTCACGGTGGTTACCTTGCAGCGCCGCCCGCCGCGGATCAAGCATGAACGCATCCTGTTTCACGAAGTCGATCTGGCCAACGCCGCGGCGACGATGGCGGTGGCCAAGGAGGTGGCTGCCAATTACCCCGTGCGTTATCTGGTCAACAATGCCGGCGCCAACCGGCCGGGTTCGCTGGAACAGGCGACGATTGATGACATGGACCATGTCTATGCGCTGAACGTCCGGGCGGCGATGATCCTGATCCAGACCCTGGTTCCGGGTATGCGCAAGGCCAGGTTCGGCCGCATTGTCAGCATCTCCTCGCGGGCCATTCTGGGCAAGACGCAACGCCTGGCTTACGCCGCTGGCAAAGCCGGGTTGGTCGGCATGACTCGCGTACTTTGTCTGGAGTTAGCGGGAGATGGCATCACGATAAATGCAGTTGCGCCCGGTCCGGTCGCCACCGAGCTGTTCGACAACGGCCATCCAGTCGGCAGTGCCAAGCGCCAGGCGGTGATTGACAGCATCCCGGTGAAATTCGTCGGCGGACCCCGGGATGTGGCCCGGGCAGTGAGTTTTTTCCTCAGCCCGGACAGCGGTTACATCTCAGGCCAGACGCTGTTTGTCTGCGGCGGCAGTAGCGTCAGTGGATCGGGCGGCAATTAACTGCAATTCAAGATAAACATAAGTATTTGTTTTTAAGATATTATTTTCGCGAAGGCTGATCGCCCCCTCTTTTTTAGTTAGTCTGCGCTCACACTCAGGCAATCAATCACCTGAGCCGCAGCCGGTTGGGATGTTTCGGGGTGCGAGGTTAACCGACCGTCGACCTTTTGTGATGGCCTGAGCCGGCCTTGCGCTCGGGGTGCCCATTGGGGCCGGTAAGGGGCAATCGAACGCGCACAGCATTTTCCATGCCGATTCATTGACATCGACCCCTGATCCCACGATAATTGTCGGTTTCGTTCGGAGGGGTTCCCGAGCGGTCAAAGGGGGCAGACTGTAAATCTGTTGGCTCAGCCTTCGAAGGTTCGAATCCTTCCCCCTCCACCAGGTTTTTTCAGCGGTAAGTGCCTGGATTTGTTGTAAGTCGGGGTGTTTGCGGATTCTCGGATAGTGGTGTGGCAGGGCGTTTTATTTTGGAAGTGCCGGGCGGGTGTAGCTCAATGGTAGAGCAGAAGCCTTCCAAGCTTACGACGAGGGTTCGATTCCCTTCACCCGCTCCAGTTAACGCTTCCCGATGGGAGCATGGCAGCAAAGACGCAGTTTGCGCCCATGTAGCTCAGTGGCAGAGCACTCCCTTGGTAAGGGAGAGGTCGCGTGTTCAATCCACGCCATGGGCACCAGATTTTTGATGCAGCAGCGCAGCCGGTTTTTTTAACTTTTTTTCTAACCATCAACGCTAACACGGTAGGGAAAAGCAATGGCCAAAGGCAAATTTGAGCGTACGAAGCCGCATGTGAACGTGGGCACGATTGGGCACGTGGATCACGGCAAGACGACACTGACGGCGGCGATCACGACGGTGCTGTCGACGAAGTTTGGTGGTGAGGCGAAGGCCTACGACCAGATTGACGCGGCACCGGAAGAGAAGGCGCGCGGCATCACGATCAACACGGCGCACGTGGAGTATGAGACGGCGAACCGTCACTACGCTCACGTTGACTGCCCGGGACACGCTGACTATGTGAAGAACATGATCACGGGTGCGGCGCAGATGGACGGCGCGATTCTGGTGGTGTCGGCTGCTGACGGCCCGATGCCGCAGACGCGCGAGCACATCCTGCTGGCCCGCCAGGTGGGCGTGCCCTACATCATCGTGTTCATGAACAAAGCGGACATGGTTGATGACAAGGAGCTGCTGGAGCTGGTGGAGATGGAAGTGCGCGAGCTGCTCTCCAAGTATGAGTTTCCGGGTGACGACACCCCGATCATCATCGGTTCGGCCCTGAAGGCGCTGGAAGGCGACAAGGGTGAGATGGGTGAGGGCGCGATCCTGAAGCTGGCGGAAGCGCTGGACAGCTACATTCCGGAGCCGAAGCGTGCGCTGGACGGCACGTTCCTGATGCCGGTGGAAGACGTGTTCTCGATCTCGGGCCGCGGCACCGTGGTGACGGGTCGTGTCGAGCGCGGCATCATCAAGGTTGGTGAAGAGATTGAAATCGTTGGTCTGAAGCCGACGCTGAAGACGGTGTGCACGGGCGTTGAGATGTTCCGCAAGCTGCTGGATCAGGGCCAGGCGGGCGACAACGTTGGTATTCTGCTGCGCGGCACGAAGCGCGAAGAGGTGGAGCGCGGTCAGGTGCTGGCGAAGCCGGGCTCGATCACGCCGCACACGAAGTTTGCTGCCGAGATTTACGTGCTGTCGAAGGATGAGGGTGGTCGTCATACGCCGTTCTTCAACGGTTACCGTCCGCAGTTTTACTTCCGGACGACGGACGTGACGGGTTCGATCGAGCTGCCGAAGGGCACGGAGATGGTGATGCCTGGTGACAACATTTCGATCACGGTTGCGCTGATTCAGCCGATCGCGATGGAAGAGGGTCTGCGTTTCGCCATCCGCGAGGGTGGCCGGACTGTCGGCGCCGGCGTCGTCGCGAAAATCATCGAGTAAGGCTGCAGGCCAGTAGCTCAACTGGCAGAGCGTCGGTCTCCAAAACCGAAGGTTGGGGGTTCGATTCCCTCCTGGCCTGCCAACAGACAGGTGTGATTGATAGACCGGCGGCCGGACTGAAAAGTCCGGTCTCTCCGGAAAGTGCAAGGCGGTTGCGATAGTGGACAAGATCAAGGTTGCGGTAGCAGCGCTGCTCGTTGCCGCGGGTGTCAGCGGGTTTTATTACCTGCAGGAAAGCGCGACCGTGATCCGGCTTGCGGCGTTTCTGGCCGGGCTGGTAGCGGGCGCAGCTGTGCTTTGGACAACGGCGGCGGGGCAGGGTTTTTTTGCCTTTGCGCAGGAATCCGCAGCGGAAACCCGCAAGGTGGTTTGGCCGAGCCGCAATGAAACGCTGCAGGCGACTGCAATCGTGTTTGTATTTGTTCTCATCATGGCGCTGTTCATGTGGGTTGTGGACGGCATCCTGCTGTGGATCGTGAAAAAGCTGATCGGCGGTGAGTGAGATGAGCAAAAAATGGTATGTCGTGCACGCGTATTCGGGTTTTGAGAAAAGCGTCCAACGCGCGCTCATTGACCGCATCCGTCGCGCCGGTATGGAGGAGCAGTTCGGCCAGATCCTGGTGCCCGTAGAAGAAGTGGTCGAAATGAAAAGCGGCCAGAAGAGCATCAGCGAACGCAAGTTCTTCCCAGGCTATGTGCTGGTCGAGATGGACATGACCGACGAGTCCTGGCATCTGGTGAAGAACACCGCGAAAGTGACGGGTTTTGTCGGCGGCACGGCGACGAAACCGACACCGATTTCGGACAAGGAAGTGCAGAACATCCTGAACCAGATTCAGGAAGGCGTCGAAAAGCCTCGTCCCAAGGTGCTGTTCGAAGTGGGCGAGGCGGTGCGCGTCAAGGATGGTCCGTTTGCCGATTTTCACGGCAACGTGGAAGACGTCAATTACGACAAGAGCAAGCTGCGCGTGTCGGTGACGATTTTCGGCCGGTCTACGCCGGTGGAACTGGATTTCGGTCAGGTCGAGAAGGCCTGATCGCGTTTTTCGTTTTTCAGTAAGTTTTTTGTGGTTTTTTGTAGTTAACCGCGGGGAGGGTGTCGCCAGCCGGCATCCGATTGCACCCGTAAGGAGATTGTAAATGGCAAAGAAAGTCGTCGGCTTCATCAAGCTGCAGGTGCCTGCAGGCAAGGCGAATCCCTCGCCGCCCATCGGCCCGGCCCTGGGTCAGCGCGGCCTGAACATCATGGAATTCTGCAAGGCGTTCAATGCCGCCACGCAGAAAATGGAACCCGGCCTGCCGATTCCCGTGGTGATCACCGCTTATCAGGACAAGAGCTTCACCTTCGTCATGAAGACGCCCCCGGCGTCGATCCTGATCAAGAAAGCGGCGAAGATCGACAGCGGCAGCAAGCGTCCGAACACCGACAAGGTGGGGCGTATCACGCGCGCTCAGGTTGAAGAAATCGCCAAACTGAAAATGCCCGATCTGACCGCCGCTGATCTGAATGCCGCGGTGCGCACGATCGCCGGCAGCGCCCGCAGCATGGGCGTCGATGTGGAAGGGGTCTGAGATGGCAAACGTATCCAAACGCTACAAGGCGGTCCGCGCCAAGGTCAACCGCGACAAGTTTTATGCGCTGAAAGACGCGCTGCAACTGGTCAAGGAAAACGCCACTGCCAAATTCAACGAAGCTGTTGATGTCGCGCTGAATCTCGGCATCGATGCCAAGAAATCCGATCAGAACGTCCGCGGTTCGGTCGTGCTGCCGCAAGGCACCGGCAAGACCGTGCGGGTGGCAGTTTTCGCTCAGGGCGAAAAGGCCCAGCAGGCGAAAGACGCCGGCGCCGACCTCGTCGGTTTCGACGATCTGGCCGCCGAAATTAAGGGCGGCAAGATGGATTTCGACGTGGTCATTGCCACACCGGACGCGATGCGCGTTGTCGGTCAGCTGGGCCAGGTTCTCGGACCGCGCGGCCTGATGCCGAACCCGAAAGTGGGCACGGTAACCCAGGATGTGACGCTGGCGGTGAAAAACGCCAAGGCTGGCCAGGTGCAGTACCGCGCCGACAAGGCCGGCATCGTTCAATGCACGATCGGTCGTGCTTCGTTCACGGTGGAAGCGCTCGAAGAAAACATCCGTGCGCTGGTGGATGCCGTCAACAAGGCGCGTCCTGCCGGCACCAAGGGCATCTACCTGAAAAAGGTTGCGATCTCAAGCACGATGGGCCCCGGCGTTCGCGTCGACCAGTCGAGCTTCGCGCAGTCGCAGCAGTAAGCAAAAGTCCCCGCGCCGTTGGGCGGGGCAGGAACTTTGGGCCGTCGGCAGAACATCGCCGGCGGGTTGTCAAAGACCGTAGGTACCGAGAGGTTTAATTTTTGGAGGAAGGCCGAGGCAACGCCCCGGCCGGAAACTGAAGTCCTACGCAGACGGTGTGCCCGAAACAGGTCAAACATGTTCATGTCTGACTCCTGGATCAATGGTCGCCGTGTTTCAAACGGTGGGAGCGGAACAGCGAAACCCCGAAACAGAGCCGGTCTTCGGCGACGTTTCAAAGTCGAGCCGGGATGCCTCCACTGATTATCGTTTAACGTTGAACGGAGAACGACCTTGAGTCTCAATCTGGAGCAGAAGCAAGCGGTGGTGGCTGAGGTGAGCGCGCAGGTGGCGCAAGCCCAAGCCATCGTACTCGCTGAGTACCGCAGCCTGCCCGTGGGTGACATGACCGAACTGCGCAAAAAAGCGCGCGAGTCGGGTGTGTACTTCCGCGTTCTGAAAAATACCTTGGCGCGCCGCGCCGTTGCCGAAACGCCGTTTAAGGCCCTGGCTGACCAGATGGTTGGTCCGCTGGCCTATGGCATTTCGAGCGACCCGGTGGCTGCCGCCAAGTTGCTGCACGAGTTTTCGAAGGGTAACGAGCGTCTCGTGATCAAGGGCGGCGCAATGCCGAATGTTTTGATGAGTGCCAATGAAGTTGCGGTGCTCGCCAAGATGCCCAGCCGTCAGGAGCTGCTGTCGACCCTTCTGGGAACGATGCAGGCCCCGATCGCGAAATTTGTGCGGACCCTCAACGAGGTGCCGACCAAGTTCGTGCGCGGTGTGGCTGCAGTGCGGGATCAGAAAGAAAAGCAGGCGGCGTGAGTCTGCGGTCTTCGGACTGCACTCGCCGCACAATCGTAACTTATTGTTTTTATTAATATTTTAGGATTCAGGAGAACGACATGGCTGTAGCCAAAGCAGAAATCCTCGACGCAATCGCCGGTATGACGGTGCTCGAGTTGTCCCAGCTGATCAAAGAGATGGAAGAGAAGTTTGGCGTGTCGGCCGCTGCCGCCGCCGTTGCCGTTGCAGCCCCGGCTGCCGGTGGCGGTGCCGCTGCTGCTGAAGAGAAGACCGAATTCACGGTCAATCTGACGAACGCCGGCGCCAACAAGGTCAACGTCATCAAAGTGGTGCGTGCGGTGACCGGCCTGGGCCTCAAAGAAGCCAAGGACCTGGTTGACGGCGCTCCGAAGGCTGTGAAAGAAGGCGTCTCGAAAGCCGACGCCGACGCGATCGCCAAGCAGATCACCGAAGCCGGTGGCACTGCCGAGATCAAGTAAAGCAATTGCAAGACCTTGCGCCGGCAGTAAAACCGCTGGCGCCTTTTGACTAATGCACTACAGGTCAAAAGCGGCAGGCCATCCCGCGCAGCATGCGATGGTGGTCTGCAGCGTTTGACTTTCTGACTCTGCACCGGAGTGGACATGGCCTATTCATTCACCGAAAAGAAGCGCATCCGTAAGAGTTTCGCGAAACGCGAAAGCGTCTTGCAGGTGCCGTATCTGTTGACGACCCAGATCGAGTCGTTTGCGGCGTTCCTGCAGGAGTTCACGCCTGCCAACGGGCGCAAGAATGAAGGCCTGCAGGCCGCGTTCACCAGCATTTTCCCGATAGAGAGCCATTCCAAGAATGCGCGCCTCGAGTTCGTCAGCTACGCGCTCGGCATGCCGCCGTTTGACGTCAAGGAATGTCAGCAGCGCGGTCTGACCTTTGCCGCGCCGCTGCGCGCCAAGGTACGCCTGACGATCATGGACAAGGAAGCGTCCAAGCCGACGATCAAGGAAGTGAAAGAGCAGGAAGTCTATATGGGCGAAATTCCGCTCATGACGACCACCGGTTCCTTCGTCATCAACGGCACCGAGCGCGTGATCGTGTCGCAGCTCCACCGTTCACCGGGCGTGTTCTTCGAGCACGACCGCGGCAAGACCCATTCCTCCGGCAAGCTGCTGTTCTCGGCGCGGATCATTCCTTACCGCGGTTCCTGGCTGGACTTCGAATACGACGCCAAGGACTACCTGTACTTCCGCGTTGACCGTCGCCGCAAGATGCCGGTGACGATCCTGCTGAAGGCGCTGGGTTACACCGCCGAGCAGATCCTCAAGGAATTCTTCGTATTCGACACCTTCCATATCTCCAAGGGCGGTATTGAATTCGAACTGAAGCCGGAACGCATGCGCGGCGAGACCGCCCGTTTCGACATTACCGCCAAGGGCGGCAAGCTGATCGTCGCCAAGGACAAGCGCATCACTGTCAAGCACGTGCGGGACATGGAAGCTGCCGGCCTCAAGCGTCTGGACGTGCCGGAAGACTTCGTGCTCGGCCGCGCGCTGGCGCATAACGTCATCGACAAGTCGACCGGCGAATTGGTGGCCAACGCCAATGATGAAATCACCGAAGACCTGCTGATCAAGCTGCGCGAAGCTGGCATTGAGAGCGTCGAGACGATCTACACCAATGATCTCGACCAGGGTCCGTACATCTCGCAGACGCTGCGCATCGACGAAACCGCCGAGCAGCTGGCTGCGCAGGTGGCGATCTACCGCATGATGCGCCCCGGCGAGCCGCCGACCGAAGACGCCGTGAAAACGCTGTTCAACGGTCTGTTCTTCTCGGCAGACCGCTATGACTTGTCGGCTGTCGGCCGGATGAAATTCAACCGCCGTGTCGGTCGCTCCGAGCTGACCGGTGCGAGCACGCTGTCGCCGGATGACATCGTTGCCGTGATCAAGATTCTCGTCGAGCTGCGCAACGGCAAGGGCGAGATCGATGACATCGATCACCTCGGCAACCGTCGCGTGCGTTCGGTCGGCGAACTGGCGGAAAATCAGTTCCGTGCCGGCCTGGTGCGTGTCGAGCGCGCGGTGCGTGAGCGCCTGTCGCAGGCCGAGTCCGAAAACCTGATGCCGCATGACCTGATCAACGCCAAGCCGGTTTCGGCGGCGATCCGCGAATTTTTCGGCTCCTCGCAGCTGTCGCAGTTCATGGACCAGACCAACCCGCTGTCGGAGATCACCCACAAGCGCCGCGTTTCGGCCCTTGGACCGGGTGGCCTGACGCGCGAGCGCGCCGGCTTCGAAGTGCGCGACGTGCACCCGACCCACTACGGTCGCGTGTGCCCGATCGAGACGCCGGAAGGTCCGAACATCGGCCTGATCAACTCGCTGGCGATCTATGCCCGTACCAACGAATACGGTTTCCTCGAAACGCCGTATCGCCTGGTCAAGGACGGAAAGGTGTCCGACGAGATCCATTACCTGTCGGCGATCGAAGAAGGCAAGTACGTGATCGCACAGGCGAATGCCGCGCTCGACAAACACGGCAAATTTGCCGACGAGCTGGTGTCGTGCCGTCACCACAATGAATTCGCGCTGTCCGCTCCGGACCGTATTGAATACATGGACGTGGCGCCGGCGCAGGCCGTGTCGGTTGCCGCTTCGTTGATTCCGTTCCTTGAGCACGATGACGCGAACCGCGCCTTGATGGGTTCGAACATGCAACGTCAGGCCGTTCCCTGCTTGCGCGCTGAAAAGCCGCTGGTCGGTACGGGTCTTGAGCGCACCGTCGCTGTTGACTCGGGCACGGCTGTGCAGGCCCGCCGCGGCGGCATCGTCGACTACGTCGATGCAGGCCGTATCGTGGTCAGGGTAAACGACGATGAAACCTCGGCCGGCGAAGTCGGCGTGGACATCTACAATCTGGTTAAATACCAGCGTTCCAACCAGAACACCAACATCAACCAGCGTCCGCTGGTCAAAGTCGGCGACCACATCGCCCGCGGCGACGTGGTGGCGGACGGCGCTTCGACCGACATGGGCGAACTGGCCCTCGGCCAGAACATGCTGGTCGCGTTCATGCCCTGGAACGGTTACAACTTCGAAGACTCGATCCTGATCTCCGAGCGCGTGGTTGCCGATGACCGTTTCACGTCTATCCATATCGAAGAGCTTTCGGTTGTTGCGCGCGACACCAAGCTCGGACCGGAAGAGATCACCCGCGACATTTCGAACCTGTCGGAATCGCAGCTGGGCCACCTCGACGAATCCGGCATCATTCACATCGGCGCTGAAGTTGAAGCCGGTGATGTGCTGGTCGGCAAAGTGACACCGAAGGGCGAAACCCAGCTGACGCCGGAAGAGAAGCTGCTGCGCGCGATCTTCGGTGAAAAAGCCTCTGACGTGAAAGACACCAGCCTGCGCGTGCCCTCGGGCATGTCCGGCACGGTGATCGACGTTCAGGTCTTCACCCGCGAAGGCATCGAGCGTGACAAGCGCGCCCAGCAGATCATCGACGACGAGCTGAAGCGTTACAAGAAAGACCTCGGCGATCAGCTGCGCATCGTTGAAAACGACGCCTTCGAACGTCTGGAGCGGCTGCTCAACGGCAAGACCGCCAACGGCGGCCCGAAGAAGCTGGCGAAGGGCGCGAAAATCACCAAGGCTTATCTGGCCGAGGTCGAGCGTCACAGCTGGTTCGACATCCGTTTGTCGAACGAAGAGTCCGCTGCCCAAATGGAGCAGATCAAGGAAAGCCTCGCGCAGACCAAACTGCAGTTCGATAAGGCCTACGAAGAGAAGAAGAAAAAGCTCACCAGCGGAGATGAACTGCCACCCGGTGTGCAGAAGATGGTCAAGGTTTACCTGGCGGTCAAACGCCAGTTGCAACCCGGCGACAAGATGGCCGGCCGCCACGGCAACAAAGGCGTGATCTCCAAGATCACACCGGTGGAAGACATGCCGCACATGGCTGACGGCACGCCGGTCGATATCGTTCTCAACCCGCTGGGTGTGCCTTCGCGGATGAACGTCGGCCAGATTCTCGAAACCCACCTGGGCTGGGCTGCCAAGGGTCTCGGCATCCGCATCGGCGAAATGATCAAGGCGCAGGCCAAGGTCGCAGAAGTGCGCAAGATGCTGGACAAGGTCTACAACACGAACGGCAAGCCGGTCGATCTCGGTGCGCTGAAGGATGAGGAGGTCATGGAAATGGCCGCCAACCTGAGCAAGGGCGTGCCGTTTGCGACCCCGGTGTTCGACGGCGCGACTGAAGTCGAAATCCGGCAGATGCTGGATCTGGCTTACCCGAGTGATGATGCAAAGACCAAGAAGCTCGGCTTCACCCCCGGCAAGACGCAGGTCACGCTGTATGACGGGCGCACCGGCGATGCTTTCGAGCGTCCGGTTACGGTCGGCTACATGCACATGCTGAAGCTACACCACCTGGTCGATGACAAGATGCACGCGCGTTCGACCGGACCGTACAGCCTGGTGACCCAGCAGCCGCTGGGCGGCAAGGCACAGTTCGGCGGTCAGCGTTTCGGCGAGATGGAAGTCTGGGCACTGGAAGCCTACGGCGCGGCGTACGTTCTGCAGGAAATGCTCACGGTCAAGTCGGACGACACGGAAGGCCGTCGCAAGGTGTACGAGTCCATCGTCAAGGGCGACCACCGCATCGAGGCCGGCATGCCGGAATCGTTCAACGTGCTGGTCAAGGAAATCCGCTCGCTGGCGATCGACATCGATCTTGACCACAACCGCTATTGAACTGAAAACGAATGCGGAGGCGGGTAAGCCCGTTTCGGCATGACCGACTCTCACGGAACAGCGCAGCACAGACAGCACTGACAGATTACCTAGGAGTTTGCGATGAAAGCACTGCTTGATTTGTTCAAACAGGTTACGCAGGAAGAAGAATTTGACGCGATCAAGATCGGGCTGGCCTCGCCCGAGAAGATCCGTTCGTGGTCTTATGGTGAAGTCAAGAAGCCAGAGACCATCAACTACCGCACGTTCAAACCCGAACGTGACGGTCTCTTCTGCGCCAAGATTTTCGGACCGACCAAAGACTATGAGTGCCTGTGCGGCAAATACAAGCGCCTGAAACATCGCGGGGTGATCTGCGAGAAGTGCGGCGTTGAAGTGACGCTGTCGAAGGTCCGTCGCGAACGCATGGGCCACATCGAGCTGGCCAGCCCGGTCGCCCACATCTGGTTCCTGAAATCGCTGCCGTCGCGCCTGGGCATGGTGCTCGACATGACGCTGCGCGACATCGAACGCGTGCTGTATTTCGAAGCTTATGTCGTGACCGATCCCGGCATGACCCCGCTCAAGCGCTGTCAGCTGATGACGGAAGATGACTACCTGGCGAAAGTCGAAGAGTTCGGCGACGATTTCAGCGCGGCGATGGGCGCTGAAGGAGTTCGCGCACTGCTGCGCAGCCTCGACCTCGGCCGTGAAATTGAAACGCTGCGTGCCGATCTCGAAGCCACCAGCTCCGAGACCAAGATCAAGAAAATCGCCAAGCGCCTTAAGGTGCTTGAGGCTTTCCAGAAGTCGGGCATCAAGCCGGACTGGATGGTCATGGAAGTGCTGCCTGTGCTGCCGCCGGAACTGCGTCCTCTGGTACCGCTGGACGGTGGCCGCTTTGCGACCTCAGACCTGAACGACCTGTATCGCCGCGTGATCAACCGCAACAACCGCCTAAAGCGTCTGCTCGAACTCAAGGCGCCGGAAATCATCGTGCGCAACGAGAAGCGCATGCTGCAGGAAGCGGTTGACTCGCTGCTCGACAACGGCCGTCGAGGCAAGGCTATGACCGGCGCCAACAAGCGTCCGCTGAAATCGCTGGCCGATATGATCAAGGGCAAGGGCGGCCGTTTCCGTCAGAACCTGCTGGGCAAACGCGTCGATTACTCGGGCCGTTCGGTCATCGTGGTTGGTCCGCAGCTGCGTCTGCACCAGTGCGGTCTGCCGAAGAAGATGGCGCTCGAGCTGTTCAAGCCTTTCATTTTCAACAAGCTCGAAGTCATGGGTCTCGCTACCACCATTAAGGCGGCTAAGCGCATGGTCGAAAGCGAAGAGCCGATCGTCTGGGATATCCTCGAAGAGGTGATCCGCGAACACCCGGTCATGCTGAACCGCGCACCGACATTGCACCGCCTGGGCATCCAGGCGTTCGAGCCGGTGCTGATCGAAGGCAAGGCTATCCAGCTGCATCCGCTGGTTTGTGCGGCTTTCAACGCCGACTTTGACGGTGACCAGATGGCTGTGCACGTGCCGCTGTCGCTGGAAGCGCAGATGGAAGCGCGCACGCTGATGCTGTCGTCGAACAATGTGCTGTCGCCCGCCAACGGCGACCCGATCATTGTGCCGTCGCAGGATATCGTCCTCGGCCTTTACTACACCACCCGCGAAAAACAGGGTGCCAAGGGCGAAGATTCGCTGTTCATCAACGTCGCCGAAGTGTCGCGCGCCTACGAAACCGGCCAGGTCGAAATCAGCGCCCGCATTCATGTGCGGATCCGCGAACTTGAACTCGACGAGAACGGCAACAAGCGTGAAAAACTGACGCGCTACCAGACCACGGTCGGCCGCGCCCTGCTGTCGGAAATCCTGCCGGTGGGCCTGCCCTTCGAGTTCATCAACAAGGCGCTGAAAAAGAAAGAAATCTCGAAGATCATCAACGCCAGCTTCCGCCGCTGCGGACTGCGTGAAACGGTCATTTTTGCGGATCGCCTGATGTACGGCGGTTTTGCGATGGCAACGCGTGCCGGTCTGTCGATTGCAGTCGACGACATGCTGGTGCCGAAGCAGAAAGACGTCATCATCGGCGAGGCCGAAAAAGAAGTTCAGGAAATCGAAAAGCAGTACACCTCGGGTCTGGTGACCCAGGGCGAGCGTTACAACAAGGTGGTCGATATCTGGGGTCGTGCGGGAGACCTCGTCGCGAAGGCCATGATGGAGCAGCTCGGCGTCGAGCCGGTGGTGGAGTGGGTTGCCAAGACCCGCGAGTGGAAGCCGCGCCTCGACAAGAAGGGCGCTCCCGTAATGCAGGAATCCTTCAACTCGATTTACATGATGGCCGACTCCGGTGCCCGCGGTTCCGCGGCGCAGATCCGCCAGCTGGCCGGAATGCGCGGCCTGATGGCCAAGCCGGACGGCTCGATCATCGAGACGCCAATTACCGCGAACTTCCGCGAAGGCCTGAACGTTCTGCAGTACTTCATTTCGACCCACGGCGCCCGTAAGGGTCTGGCCGATACGGCGTTGAAGACTGCAAATTCGGGTTACCTGACCCGCCGCCTGGTCGACGTGACCCAGGACCTGGTGGTCACGGAAGATGATTGCGGCACTGACAACGGCGTCGTGATGAAAGCGCTGGTCGAAGGCGGTGAAGTGGTTGAGAGCCTGCGCGAGCGCATTCTCGGCCGAGTGGCCGCTGCGGATGTCGTCAACCCGGAAAACGGTGCGACGCTGTTCGAAGCCAACACGCTGCTCGACGAAGATGTGGTGGATGCTATTGAGGCTGCCGGCATCGACGAAATCAAGGTCCGCACCCCGCTGACCTGCGCGACGCGCTACGGTCTGTGCACGAGATGCTATGGCCGCGATCTGGGTCGTGGCGCCGTGGTCAACATCGGCGAGGCAGTCGGCGTGATCGCTGCACAGTCGATCGGCGAGCCGGGCACTCAGCTGACGATGCGTACCTTCCACATCGGTGGCGCTGCATCGCGTACCGCGGTGGTCAGTCAGGTCGACAGCAAGGCGGCCGGTGTCGTGCGTTATTCAGCCGGCATGCGTTATGTGTCGAACACGCGCGGCGAGCTGGTGGCGATTTCGCGTAACGGCGAAGTCATGATCCACGATGAAGCCAACCGCGAGCGTGAGCGTCACAAGGTGCCGTACGGCGCGCTGCTGCTGGCGCGTGACGGCGAGACCGTGAAGCCGGGACATATCCTTGCGACATGGGACCCGCATACCCGTCCGATCATTACCGAGTACGCCGGCCGCATCAAATTCGAAAACGTCGAAGAGGGCGTTACCGTTGCCAAGCAGATCGACGAGGTCACCGGCCTGTCGACGCTTGTGGTGGTCGATCCGAAGCGCCGCGGCAGTGCGCAGGCCAAAGGTCTGCGTCCGCAGGTCAAACTGCTCGATGCCAACAGCCAGGAAATCAAGATCGCCGGTTCCGATCAGTCGGTGAACATCACCTTCCAGATCGGTTGCATCATCACCGTGCGTGACGGCCAGGAAGTCGGCGTCGGCGAGGTGCTGGCGCGGATCCCGCAGGAAACCTCCAAGACGCGCGACATCACCGGCGGTCTGCCGCGTGTGGCCGAGCTGTTCGAGGCGCGTTCGCCGAAAGATGCGGGCATGCTGGCCGAGGTTACCGGCACGGTGTCGTTCGGCAAGGACACCAAAGGCAAGCAGCGTCTGGTGATTACCGACCTCGAGGGCGTTGCCCACGAGTTCCTGATCGCCAAAGACAAACACGTGATGGCGCATGACGGCCAGGTGGTCAACCGCGGCGAGAGCATTGTCGACGGCCCGGCTGATCCGCATGACATCCTGCGCCTGCTCGGTGTCGAGGCGCTGGCCCGTTATATCTGTAACGAAGTGCAGGACGTTTACCGTCTGCAGGGCGTGAAGATCAACGACAAGCATATCGAGGTCATTGTTCGTCAGATGCTGCGTCGCGTGCATATTGTTGATGCTGCCGATACACGTTTCATCACCGGCGAGCAGCTGGAGCGCGCCGAAGTGCTCGAAGAAAACGAGCGCATCGAGGCCGAAGGCAAGCAGCCGGCACAGTACGAACACGTGCTGCTGGGTATTACCAAGGCTTCGTTGTCGACTGATTCGTTCATCTCGGCGGCTTCGTTCCAGGAAACCACCCGCGTGCTGACCGAGGCGGCAATCATGGGCAAACGCGACGAACTGCGCGGCCTGAAAGAGAACGTCATTGTCGGCCGGCTGATCCCGGCTGGCACCGGTCTGGCCTATCACCGGGTGCGCCGCAAGCAGGTCGCCCAGGCAGAACTGGATCAGGCGGCAGCCGAGGCGGAGTCCGCAGTTCCGGCCGGCGAAGAGGGAGAAGAGCAGGTGGCTTGACAGAAGTAAGCTTGACCCATAAAATCGACAGTCTTTTTTGGGCGAAATGCGGCTATTTTTTCCCCGCAATTCACCGGTAGTCAGGAAAAGTCAGGGGCAGTAACCACGCCGCCCCGGACTTTTTGGGAACCGTCAGCGGGAAGTTTCAGAACCTGCTGATAGGCCGAATTCTTAGATCAATTTTGTCGTAACTTATTGAGAAGCAAGGAAAAATGCCGACCGTAAATCAATTGGTGCGCAAGCCGCGTCAGGCGCCCCGCACGAAAAGCAAGGTGCCGGCACTGGCTGGCAGCCCCCAGAAGCGCGGTGTTTGCACCCGCGTTTACACCACGACCCCGAAAAAGCCGAATTCGGCCCTGCGGAAAGTGGCCAAGGTTCGGCTGACCAATGGTTTTGAGGTAATCGGCTACATCGGTGGTGAAGGCCACAACCTGCAGGAGCACTCGGTGGTGCTTATCCGCGGCGGTCGTGTCAAGGACTTGCCGGGTGTGCGTTATCACGTTGTGCGCGGCAGCCTGGATACGGCTGGCGTCAAGGATCGCAAACAGTCGCGCTCGAAATACGGCGCCAAACGCGCCAAAGCGGCTTGATAGAGGACTACTGAAATGCCACGTCGCAGAGAAGTTCCCAAACGCGAAATCCTTCCGGATCCGAAATTCGGCAGCGAGGACGTTTCCAAATTCATCAACGTGTTGATGAACAGCGGCAAGAAATCGGTTGCCGAGCGGATCATGTACGGCGCGCTGGATCAGATCAGCAAGAAAAGCGGCAAGGATGCCCTCGAGGTGTTCAATCAGGCCGTCAACAACGTCAAGCCGCTGGTGGAAGTGAAGAGCCGCCGTGTCGGTGGCGCCAACTACCAGGTGCCGGTTGAGGTGCGTTCGGTCCGCCGGATGGCACTGGCGATGCGCTGGCTGCGTGATGCGGCCCGCGGCCGTGGTGAAAAATCGATGGGCGCCCGCCTCGCCGGCGAGCTTACGGAAGCTGCTGAAGGTCGTGGCGGCGCAATGAAAAAACGTGAAGAAGTGCACCGTATGGCGGAAGCCAACAAAGCCTTCTCACATTACCGGTTCTAAGACCGGTTTAAAGGGTAAAGAACGTGTCACGCAAGACTCCTATCGAACGCTACCGGAACATCGGTATTTCCGCGCACATTGACGCGGGTAAAACCACTACCACGGAACGCGTGCTGTTCTACACCGGCGTCAATCACAAGATTGGCGAGGTTCATGACGGCGCTGCGACCATGGACTGGATGGAGCAGGAACAGGAACGCGGCATCACCATCACTTCTGCTGCGACGACCTGCTACTGGCGTGGCATGGGCGCGAACTATCCCGAGCATCGCGTCAACATCATTGATACCCCGGGACACGTTGATTTCACGATTGAAGTAGAACGTTCGATGCGCGTGCTCGACGGCGCCTGCATGGTGTATTGCGCCGTTGGCGGCGTTCAGCCGCAATCCGAGACCGTATGGCGTCAGGCCAACAAATACGGCGTGCCTCGTCTCGCGTTCGTGAACAAGATGGACCGTACCGGCGCGAATTTTTTCCGCGTCTACGAGCAGATGAAGTCGCGCCTGAAGGCTAACCCGGTGCCCATCCAGGTGCCGATCGGTGCCGAGGAAAATTTCGTCGGCGTGATTGATCTGGTGAAGATGAAGGCCGTGGTCTGGGACGAAGCTTCCCAGGGCATCAAATTCGAGTATCAGGACATCCCGGCCAATCTGAAGGATGTCGCCGATGAGTGGCGCGGCAGGCTGATTGAGGTCGCCGCCGAGGCCAACGAGGAACTGATGAACAAGTACCTCGAAGCCGGAAGCCTGACGGAAGAAGAACTCAAAAACGGTTTGCGCAGCCGCACGATTGCCGGCGAGATCGTGCCGATGCTTTGCGGCTCCGCGTTCAAGAACAAGGGCGTGCAGGCGATGCTGGATGCGGTCATCGATTATCTGCCGTCACCGGTCGATATTCCCCCGGTCAAGGGTATCCTCGAGAGCGAGCAGGAAGGTTCGCGCAAGGCCGATGACAACGAGCCTTTCTCTGCGCTTGCGTTCAAGATCATGACCGACCCGTTTGTCGGCCAGTTGACGTTCATCCGTGTATATTCGGGCACGCTGAACTCGGGCGATACCGTTTACAACGCTGTTAAACAGCGCAAGGAGCGCATCGGCCGCATTCTCCTGATGCATGCCAACCAGCGCGAAGAGATCAAGGAAGTCCGCGCCGGCGACATCGCAGCCGCCGTTGGTCTGAAGGATGTGATTACGGGCGACACGCTGTGCGACCCGTCGAAAATCATCACTCTGGAACGCATGGTGTTCCCGGAGCCGGTGATTCACGTCGCTGTCGAGCCGAAAACCAAGGCTGACCAGGAAAAGATGGGCATCGCGCTGAACCGTCTGGCGCAGGAAGACCCGTCGTTCCGTGTCCGTACCGACGAAGAGTCCGGCCAGACCATCATTTCCGGCATGGGCGAGCTGCACCTCGAGATCATCGTTGACCGCATGAAGCGCGAATTCAGCGTGGAAGCCAACGTCGGCGCACCGCAGGTGGCATATCGCGAAACGATCCGCAAAGCCTGTGACAAGGTCGAAGGCAAGTTCGTCAAGCAGTCCGGCGGGCGCGGTCAATACGGCCACGTCTGGCTCAAGGTTGAGCCGAACGAGACCGGCAAGGGTTACGAGTTTGTCGACGCGATCAAGGGCGGTTCGGTGCCCCGTGAATACATTCCGGCGGTGCAAAAAGGCATTCTGGAAGCGCTGCCCGCTGGTGTTCTCGCCGGCTTCCCGGTGGTCGACGTCAAGGTTACGCTTTTTGACGGTTCGTACCACGAGGTCGACTCCAACGAAAACGCGTTCAAGATGGCCGGCCTGATGGCGTTCAAGGAAGGCTTGCGTCGCGCCAACCCAGCGCTGCTCGAGCCGATCATGGCTGTTGAAGTGGAAACCCCGGAAGATTTCACCGGTAACGTCATGGGCGACCTGAGCTCGCGTCGCGGTGTGATCCAGGGCATGGATGACATTCCCGGTGGCGGCGGCAAGTCGCTGAAGGCCGAGGTTCCGCTGAAAGAAATGTTCGGTTATTCGACTACGCTGCGTTCGCTGTCGCAGGGTCGTGCGACCTACACGATGGAATTCAAGCATTACTCCGAAGCGCCGCGCAACATCGCTGACGAGATCATCAACAAGCAGTCGGGCAAAGACGAGAAGAAATAAGGGACACCATCATGGCCAAAGGCAAATTTGAGCGTACGAAGCCGCATGTGAACGTGGGCACGATTGGGCACGTGGATCACGGCAAGACGACACTGACGGCGGCGATCACGACGGTGCTGTCGACGAAGTTTGGTGGTGAGGCGAAGGCCTACGACCAGATTGACGCGGCACCGGAAGAGAAGGCGCGCGGCATCACGATCAACACGGCGCACGTGGAGTATGAGACGGCGAACCGTCACTACGCTCACGTTGACTGCCCGGGACACGCTGACTATGTGAAGAACATGATCACGGGTGCGGCGCAGATGGACGGCGCGATTCTGGTGGTGTCGGCTGCTGACGGCCCGATGCCGCAGACGCGCGAGCACATCCTGCTGGCCCGCCAGGTGGGCGTGCCCTACATCATCGTGTTCATGAACAAAGCGGACATGGTTGATGACAAGGAGCTGCTGGAGCTGGTGGAGATGGAAGTGCGCGAGCTGCTCTCCAAGTATGAGTTTCCGGGTGACGACACCCCGATCATCATCGGTTCGGCCCTGAAGGCGCTGGAAGGCGACAAGGGTGAGATGGGTGAGGGCGCGATCCTGAAGCTGGCGGAAGCGCTGGACAGCTACATTCCGGAGCCGAAGCGTGCGCTGGACGGCACGTTCCTGATGCCGGTGGAAGACGTGTTCTCGATCTCGGGCCGCGGCACCGTGGTGACGGGTCGTGTCGAGCGCGGCATCATCAAGGTTGGTGAAGAGATTGAAATCGTTGGTCTGAAGCCGACGCTGAAGACGGTGTGCACGGGCGTTGAGATGTTCCGCAAGCTGCTGGATCAGGGCCAGGCGGGCGACAACGTTGGTATTCTGCTGCGCGGCACGAAGCGCGAAGAGGTGGAGCGCGGTCAGGTGCTGGCGAAGCCGGGCTCGATCACGCCGCACACGAAGTTTGCTGCCGAGATTTACGTGCTGTCGAAGGATGAGGGTGGTCGTCATACGCCGTTCTTCAACGGTTACCGTCCGCAGTTTTACTTCCGGACGACGGACGTGACGGGTTCGATCGAGCTGCCGAAGGGCACGGAGATGGTGATGCCTGGTGACAACATTTCGATCACGGTTGCGCTGATTCAGCCGATCGCGATGGAAGAGGGTCTGCGTTTCGCCATCCGCGAGGGTGGCCGGACTGTCGGCGCCGGCGTCGTCGCGAAAATCATTGAGTAACCGACATGGCCGCCCTTAAAAGTCAGAAAATCCGTATCCGCCTGAAGGCGTTTGACTATCGTCTGATCGATCAGTCCGCGCTGGAAATCGTCGATACCGCGAAACGCACCGGTGCCGTGGTCAAGGGTCCGATTCCGCTGCCGACCCGCAAACAACGTTTTGATCTGCTGCGTTCGCCGCACGTCAACAAGACGTCGCGCGAGCAGTTGGAAATCCGCAGTCACCTGCGACTGATGGACATCATCGACCCGACCGATAAAACGGTTGATGCGCTGATGAAGCTGGATCTGCCGGCAGGCGTGGACGTAGAAATCAAGCTGTAGAACGCGAGTTGTAAAACGGTGGTAACGGGCGCTGCGGCGTCCGGTTGTTAAACAGAAGTGCCGGCCAATTGAAGTCGGCGCCTTTTTAAAAAAGGTAATTAAAACATGAGCTTAGGACTCGTCGGCCGCAAAGTCGGCATGACGCGGGTATTCACTGATGACGGCGACACCATTCCGGTGACAGTCGTTGACGTGTCGAACAACCGCGTCTCCCAGGTTAAAACGCCCGAAACGGACGGCTATTCGGCTGTCCAGGTTGCTTTTGGCAAGCGACGCGCAACGCGCGTGGTCAAGGCTGCTGCCGGACATTTCGCGAAAGCGGCTGTCGAGGCCGGCCGGGTGATGCGTGAATTCACGGTTACCCCCGAGAAGCTGGCTGAGCTGAAAGCCGGTACCGCGCTGCCCGCAACCATTTTCGAAGTCGGACAATACGTTGATGTGACCGGCGTGTCGCAGGGCAAGGGTTTTGCCGGCGTCATCAAGCGTCACAACTTCTCGTCGAACCGCGCCAGCCACGGTAACTCTGTTTCGCACAACAAACCGGGTTCAATCGGTATGGCGCAGGATCCCGGCCGCGTGTTCCCCGGCAAACGGATGCCCGGCCATATGGGCGCGGTGACGCGGACCCAGCAGTCCCTGCAGATCGTGCGCATTGATGTCGAGCGCAACCTGCTGCTGATTCGCGGTGCCGTTCCCGGTTCGCGCGGCGGTGACGTGATGGTCCGCCCTGCTGTTCGCACACGGCGTCCCCCGGCAGTCAAACAAGGCGGCAAAGCCGCCCCGGCGAAGAAGTGAGGCGACGCTAAATGGAACTTAACGTCATTAACGATCAAGGCAAGCCGACCGCGAAACTGGCGGCATCGGATGCTGCTTTTGGCCGTGAGTACAACGAGGCGCTGGTGCACCAGGTGGTCACCGCTTACCTCGCCAACGCACGGCTGGCCACGCGGGCCCAGAAGGACCGCGGTACGGTTACCCACACGACCAAGAAGCCCTGGCGGCAGAAAGGCACGGGCCGCGCCCGCGCCGGTATGACCTCCAGCCCGCTGTGGCGTGGCGGCGGCCGGACTTTCCCGAACTCGCCCGACGAGAACTACTCGCACAAGCTGAACCGCAAGATGTACCGCGCCGGCCTGATGTCGATCCTCTCGCAACTGGCCCGCGAAGACCGTCTGTCGGTGGTGGACTCGTTTACCATCGATGCGCCGAAAACCAAACTGCTCGCCAGCAAGCTCAAGGGCATGGGCATGGATGACGTGCTCATCATTACCGACAGCATGGACGAGAACCTGCGGCTGTCGTCGCGCAACCTGCCCAACGTCATGGTGGTTGATGTCAGCCATGCCGATCCGGTCAGCCTGATCCGGCACACCAATGTGCTGATCACCAAAGGCGCCGTGGGCAAAATCGAGGAGCTTCTGGCATGAGCACATTCAGCACAGAACGTCTCGCGCAAATCCTGCTCGCCCCCGTGATCTCCGAGAAGAGCACGCTTGTCGGCGAAAAGAATAACCAGGTGGTGTTCCGCGTTGCCCGCGATGCGACCAAGCCGGAAATCAAGGCTGCCGTCGAAACGATGCTGAGCAAGAAGGACGAGAAGCTCGAAGTCGAGCAGGTCCGCATCGTTAATGTCCGCGGCAAGGAAAAGCGCTTCGGCAAATTTACCGGCCGACGCAGCTCATGGAAAAAAGCCTACGTCTGCCTCAAGGCGGGTCAGGAAATCACCTTTGCTGAAGGGGAGGTGAAGTAATGTTAGTCAAAGTCAAACCGACTTCTCCGGGCCGTCGCGGCCTGGTCAAGGTGGTCACCCCGGGTCTGCACAAAGGCAAGCCGGTCGCAAAACTGGTGAAGAGCCAGTCGAAAAAGGCCGGTCGCAATGCTCATGGACGCGTCACGATGCGTCACCAGGGCGGCGGCCACAAGCAGCATTACCGCCTGGTCGATTTCAAGCGCAACAAGGACGGCATTCCAGCCAAGGTTGAGCGGATTGAATACGATCCGAACCGTAGCGCGCATCTGGCTCTGCTGTGCTACGCCGACGGCGAGCGCCGTTATGTGATCGCTACCCGTGGCGTGACTGCCGGCATGCAGCTGATTTCCGGACCCGAAGCCCCGATCAAAACGGGCAACGCCCTGCCGCTGCGCAACATTCCGGTCGGCTCGACGATCTGCTGCGTGGAAATGCTGCCGGGTAAAGGCGCACAGCTGTCACGTGCGGCAGGCACCTCGGTGCAACTGCTGGCTCGCGAAGGCGAATACGCCCAGCTGCGTTTGCGCTCCGGTGAAATCCGCAAAGTGCACGTCAACTGCCGCGCCACCATCGGCGAGGTGGGTAACGAAGAACATCAGCTGGAATCCATCGGTAAGGCCGGTCGTGTCCGTTGGCGCGGTATCCGCCCGACGGTTCGGGGTGTTGCAATGAACCCGATCGATCACCCGCACGGTGGTGGTGAAGGACGTACGGCAGCCGCTCAGGCGCCGGTCAGTCCCTGGGGCGTCATGTGTAAGGGTTACAAGACGCGCAAGAACAAACGCACCAGCGGCATGATCGTTCGTCGCCGCAATGCGAAAGCTACGGCGTAAGGGATAAACATGTCACGTTCCATCAAAAAAGGCCCGTTCGTCGATCATCACCTGATGCAGAAGGTGGAGACGGCTCGCGCCGGTTCTGACAAGCGCCCGATCAAAACCTGGTCCCGGCGTTCCACGGTTCTTCCCGACTTCGTCGGTCTGACCATCGCTGTGCATAACGGCAAGCAGCACGTGCCGGTTTATGTCACGGAGAATATGGTTGGCCACAAGCTTGGCGAATTTGCCCACACCCGCACGTTCAAGGGCCACTCGAAGGCAGGCGGTTCATCGCCGGCTGACAAGAAATCGTCCCCGACACCGGCGGCGAAATAAGGGTTATCGATATGGATACCACAGCTAAACTGATCGGCGTCAGGCTTTCGCCGCAAAAGGGCCGGCTTGTTGCGGATCTGATCCGCGGCAAGACGGTGGAAAACGCGCTCAACATTCTGGGTTTCTCCCCGAAAAAGGGCGCGGTCATCATCCGTAAAGTGCTGGAGTCGGCAATCGCCAACGCCGAGCACAATGACGGCGCTGATATCGACGAACTGAAGGTCACCCGGATTTACGTCGAAAAAGGTCCGGTGATGAAGCGCTTCTCCGCGCGCGCCAAAGGCCGGGGCGTACAAATCTTGAAACCGACGTGCCATGTTTATGTCACGGTCGGCGACGGAAGGAAGTAAAGCATGGGCCAAAAAATCCACCCGATCGGGTTCCGTCTTGCGTTCAACCGCAATTGGGCTTCCCGCTGGTACGCGAACAACAAGAACTTCGCCGGTATGCTCCTTGAAGACATCAAGGTTCGCGAATACCTGAAAGAGCGCCTGTCCCAGGCTGCCGTTTCCCGCGTCGTTATCGAGCGGCCTGCCAAGAATGCGCGTATCACGGTTTACAGTGCGCGTCCGGGCATGGTTATCGGCAAAAAAGGCGAGGACATCGAGCGCCTGAAAGCCGATCTGCAGAAAATGCTCGGCGTGCCGGTCCACGTCAACATCGAGGAGGTGCGCAAGCCTGAACTCGATGCACAGCTGATCGCCGATTCGATCGTGCAGCAGCTGCAGAAGCGGATCATGTTCCGCCGCGCGATGAAGCGTGCGATCACCAATGCAATGCGCCTCGGTGCGCAGGGTATCAAGATCATGAGCGCTGGCCGGCTCAACGGTATCGAGATTGCCCGTACCGAGTGGTACCGCGAAGGTCGGGTGCCTTTGCATACGCTTCGCGCCGACATTGACTACGGATTTTCGGAAGCCAAGACCACCTACGGCGTCATCGGCGTGAAGGTCTGGGTGTTCAAGGGTGAGGTTATCGGTAAGAGCGGTCAACCTGCCCTGACTCCGTCGGCCGCACCGGTCGAGGAGCCCGCGCCGGCACCGGCGCGCAAGCCGAGAAGGACAACTGCAAAGACAGGAGCAAAACGTGCTACAGCCAGCCAGGCGTAAATACCGCAAGGAGCAGAAGGGCCGGAATACCGGCGTTGCGACTCGCGGAAACAAGGTCAGCTTCGGCGAATACGGCCTGAAGGCGATCGGTCGCGGTCGTCTCACGGCCCGCCAGATCGAGGCTGCGCGTCGTGCAATGACGCGTCACATCAAGCGCGGCGGCCGGATCTGGATCCGCATTTTCCCGGACAAGCCGATTTCGCGTAAGCCGGCGGAAGTCCGTATGGGTAACGGTAAAGGGAATCCGGAGTACTGGGTCGCCGAGATCCAGCCGGGCAAGGTTCTGTATGAAATGGACGGCGTGAACGAAGTTATCGCCAAGGAAGCTTTCCGCCTCGCAGCGGCCAAGCTGCCGATCGCGACGGCTTTTGTGCACCGTCTGGTCGGAGGTTGATATGAAGGCAAGCGAACTGCAGGGTAAAGGCGCCGACGAGCTGCGCAAGGAACTGGAATCGCTGCTGAAGGCGCAGTTTTCCATGCGCATGCAGAAGGCGACGCAGCAACTGACCAACACCAGCCAGCTGCGCAAGGTGCGCCGCGACATCGCGCGCGTGCGCACGGTGCTGGCAACCAAGGCTTAAGGGCGGGATGCGGATATGAGCGAAGCAAACAAACGAACCCTGACCGGACGTGTGGTCAGCGACAAAATGGACAAGACGGTTACCGTTCTGGTCGAGCGCCGGGTCAAACACCCCCTGCTCGGCAAGGTGGTCACCCGGTCGAAGAAATACCACGCCCACGACGCCAACGATGAGTACAAGGAAGGCGACACCGTGCTTATCGAGGAATGCCGTCCGCTGGCCAAAACCAAGGCCTGGAAGGTGATCAAGCTGGTGGAGAAGTCGCGGGGCGTTTGATTGAAATTACCGCTTGCGCTGTTTGGGCGCAGCGGTATATAATCTGCGGCTGTAATTTTCCGTCCTGCTACCGCAGGCGGTGACCTAGCCCGAACGGGCTCCAAGACTGACTTTCCGCTGTTTGGTGGGTCAAGTTGGAGAAAGAAAAGCAGGAAAAACCATGATTCAGATGCAATCCAAACTGGATGTTGCTGACAACACCGGTGCGCGTACCGTTATGTGCATCAAGGTGCTTGGTGGCTCGAAGCGTCGTTATGCAGGCATTGGCGACGTCATCAAGGTCAGCATCAAGGACGCTGCGCCCCGTGGGCGTGTCAAAAAGGGCGAGGTTTACAACGCCGTTGTCGTTCGCACCGCCAAAGGCGTGCGCCGCAATGACGGTTCGCTCCTGAAGTTTGACGGCAACGCTGCGGTTCTGCTCAATCAGAAGCTTGAGCCGATCGGCACGCGGATTTTCGGACCGGTGACGCGCGAGTTGCGGACTGAACGATTCATGAAGATCGTTTCTCTCGCACCGGAAGTGCTGTAAAGGACGTTACGCATATGCGCAAGATAAGAAAAGGCGACGACGTTGTAGTACTGACCGGCCGCGACCGCAGCAAACGCGGAACGGTGCTGCGCGTTGTCGATGCAGACCATCTGCTTGTCGAAGGCATCAACCGTGTCAAGAAGCACCAGCGGCCGAACCCGGCCAAGGGCGAGACCGGCGGCATCATCGACAAGGAAATGCCCATTCATATCTCGAATGTGGCGCTGTTCAATCCCGCGACCAAGAACGCCGATCGCATCGGCATCCGTCAGTTGGAAGACGGCCGCCGTGTTCGTTTCTTCAAGTCCAATGGCGAAGTGGTTGATGTATGAGCGCTGACAAAGAAACCAAAAAAGCGAAGCCTGCCAAGGAAGCCAAGGCAGAGCCGGCCAAGAAGGCCGCCAAGGAGCCCAAGGCTGCCGCCGGCGCATCCGCCAAGCAGGGTAAACCCGCACGGCCGACCGCTCCTGCGCGTCTGAGCATCTACTACAAAGAAACCGTGGCCAAGGAACTGACCGAGAAATTCGGTTACTCCAGCCCGATGCAAGTGCCGCGTATCGAGAAGATCGTCCTCAATATGGGCGTGGGCGAGGCGGTTGCCGACAAGAAGATCATGGACAACGCCGTCGGCGACATGACCAAAATTGCCGGTCAGAAGCCGCTGGTGACCAAGTCCCGCAAGGCAATCGCGAACTTCAAGATCCGTGAAGGTTACCCGGTCGGTTGCAAGGTCACGCTGCGCGGAGCGCGCATGTATGAATTCCTTGATCGCCTGGTAAGCATCGCGCTGCCCCGTGTTCGCGACTTCCGCGGCATTTCCGGCAAAAGCTTTGACGGCCGCGGCAACTACAATATGGGCGTCAAAGAGCAGATCATTTTCCCCGAAATCGAGTATGACAAGATTGATGCCCTGCGCGGGATGAACATCACGATTTCGACGACGGCAAAGTCCGATGAAGAAGGCCGGGCTCTGCTTTCCGCTTTTAAATTTCCTTTCCGTAATTGAGGAAAACGTATGTCTAAGCTTGCACTGATAAACCGTGAGCAGAAGCGTCGCAAGACCGTGAAGAAATTCGCGGCCAAGCGCGCCGAGCTCCAGGCGCTTGTCGATGATCAGAAGCTGTCTCCTGAAGATCGATATGAGGCGCGTCTGAAGCTGCAGAAGCTGCCGCGGAACGCGAGTCCCGTCCGGTTGCGCAACCGTTGCGCGCTGACCGGCCGTCCCCGCGGTGTTTATCGCAAGTTCGGGCTGGCTCGGGGCAAGTTGCGCGAGATTGCAATGCGCGGCGAAATCCCGGGCGTAATCAAGGCTAGCTGGTAAGACAGGCTGCAGGAGAATTTTGCATGAGCATGAATGATCCGATTTCCGACATGCTGACTCGCATCCGCAATGCACAGCAGGCGGAAAAAGAGTCCGTGTCGATGCCTTCGAGCAAGCTCAAGGTGGCGATTGCCAAGGTGCTGAAGGACGAAGGCTACATTGACGACTTCGCAGTTCGTGGCGAAGTGGCAAAGCCGGTGCTTGAGGTCGCTCTCAAGTACTACGCCGGTTCGCCGGTGATCGAAAAAATCGAGCGCGTAAGCCGTCCCGGCCTACGTATTTACAAACCCAGCCGTGACATTCCCAATGTGATGAACGGCCTCGGCGTAGCGATCGTTTCAACCTCCAAGGGTGTGATGACTGATCGCAAGGCACGTGGCATGGGCATCGGCGGGGAAGTTCTCTGCATCGTGGCCTAAGGGAGAGAGACGATGTCCAGAGTCGGTAAATCCCCGGTCATGCTGCCGGAAAAAGTCGAGGTTACGATCGCTGCTGATCTGATCTCGGTTAAAGGTCCGCTGGGAACGCTGTCGCAGGCGATCACCCCGAATGTGAAGGTCGAGAAAATCGACAATCGCCTCGAGATCAAGCTGAACGAGAATACGCGCCAGGCGAATGCGATCAGCGGCACACTGCGCGCACTGATCGCCAACATGGTTCAGGGTGTCAGTAAGGGTTTTGAGCGCAAGCTGACGCTGGTGGGCGTCGGTTACCGCGCACAGGCACAGGGCGACAAGCTCAACCTGACGCTCGGTTTCTCGCATCCGGTTGTTCACCAGTTGCCGGTGGGGGTCAAGGTCGAGACGCCCACGCAGACGGAAATCATCATCAAAGGCGCCGACAAGCAGAGAGTCGGGCAGGTCGCCGCCGATGTTCGCAATTACCGGCCGCCGGAGCCTTACAAGGGCAAGGGCGTGCGTTATGCCGATGAGCAGATTGTGCTCAAGGAAACGAAGAAGAAGTAAGGCGGATAGAACATGGTTGAAAAAAATACAGCGCGCCTGCGGCGCGCACGCAGCACCCGGGCCAAGATCGCCGAGCTTAAAGCGGTGCGTCTAACCGTTTACCGTTCGAACGGTCATATTTACGCGCAGGTTATCGACGCTACCGGTTCGAAGGTCCTTGCAAGTGCATCGACCGCCGAAAAGGAAGTTCGCGCTGCGATGCCCAATGGCGGCAATGTTGCTGCGGCAGTTGCAATCGGCAAGCGCATTGCCGAGCGCGCAAAGAAAGCCGGTGTTGAGAAGGTCGCGTTTGACCGCGCCGGCTACCAATATCACGGTCGGGTGAAGGCGTTGGCGGAAGCTGCGCGTGAAGCCGGTCTCAAGTTCTAACGGAGCAGCGCATGGCAAAAATGCAGGCAGCGAAAATGCAGACCGGCGAAGAGCGCGGTGACGGCCTTCGTGAAAAAATGGTCGCGATCAACCGTGTCACCAAGGTCGTCAAGGGCGGCCGTGTGATGGGTTTTGCCGCACTGACCGTGGTCGGCGACGGCGACGGTAGCATCGGTATGGGCAAGGGCAAAGCGCGTGAAGTGCCGGTTGCCGTGCAGAAAGCCATGGAAGAAGCGCGCCGTAAAATGGTCAAGGTTCAGCTCAAGAACGGCACGCTGCAGCACGCAGTGATGGGTCGTCACGGCGCCTCGAAGGTTTACATGCAGCCGGCATCAGAAGGCACGGGCATCATCGCCGGCGGTCCGGTCCGTGCGGTGCTCGAAGTGATGGGCGTGGCCAACATCCTTGCCAAGTGCATTGGCTCGACCAACCCCTACAACATCGTCCGTGCCACCATCAATGGCCTGACTGAGATGAACACGCCTGCTGAAATCGCCGCCAAACGCGGCAAGTCGGTCGAAGAGATTCAAGGGTAATCAATCATGGCGAAGAAACCGCAAGGCAAGACAATCAAGGTCACCCTGGTTCGCGGCCTGATCGGCACGCGTCCCGAGCATCGCGCCTGTGTGCGTGGTCTGGGCCTGCGCCGCATCCGTCATACCGTGGAGCTGGTGGATACTCCGGCAGTGCGCGGCATGATCAAAAAAGTCGCCTATCTCGTTCGTTGCGAGGGATAAATGGAACTGAATAACATCAAACCCGCCAGCGGCGCCAAGCACAGCAAGAAGCGTGTAGGTCGCGGTATTGGTTCGGGCACCGGCAAGACAGCTGGCCGTGGTCACAAAGGTCAGAAGGCTCGCGCAGGCGGTTTTCACAAGGTTGGCTTTGAGGGTGGCCAGATGCCCCTGCATCGCCGACTGCCGAAACGCGGCTTTCAGTCGCTGACGGCCGGTGATACCGCAGAAGTGCGGCTGGATACGCTGCAGAAAATGACTGCCGAAGCCATCGATCTGGACGCGCTGAAAAAGGCCGGCGTAGTTTCGCGTCTTGCCAAGGGTGCCAAGGTTATTCTGGCCGGCGAGATCAAGCGCAAAGTTGTGCTGAAGGGTCTGCTGGCGAGCAAGGGTGCCAAGGCTGCGATCGAAAAGGCCGGCGGTACCATCGAACTGCCTGCTGAAAAGGCCGGGAGCTAAGCGTTGGCCGTAGGCGCTGCACTGTCGGGAGCAGGAAAGTTTGGCGACCTCAAGCGTCGCCTGCTGTTCCTCATCGGCGCGCTGATCGTCTTTCGCATCGGTTCATATATTCCGGTTCCAGGCATTGATCAGGCCCAGCTTGCCGAGCTGTTCAAGTCGCAGCGCGGCGGTATCCTGGACATGTTCAACATGTTTTCGGGCGGTTCGCTGTCACGTTTCTCGATTTTCACGCTGGGCATCATGCCTTACATCTCGGCGTCGATCATCATGCAGTTAATGACTGTGGTATCGCCGACGCTGGAGGCGCTGAAGAAGGAAGGCGAGTCTGGTCGGCGCAAGATTACGCAATACACGCGTTACGGAACGGCGGCTCTGGCGATTGTGCAGGGCATGGCGATCGCGATTGCATTCGAGCAGCAGAAAGTGGCTGTTGATCCGGGCCTGATGTTCCGGCTGACGGCGATGGTCACGCTGGTTACAGGCACGATGTTCCTGATGTGGCTTGGTGAGCAGATTACCGAACGCGGCATCGGCAACGGCATCTCGCTGATCATTTTTGCCGGCATTGCAGCAGGTTTTCCGGAGGCAGTTGGCGGCACGCTGGAATTGGCGCGCACCGGGGCATTTTCGATCCCGTTCGTGCTGTTCATTTTCGTGCTGGTGGTGGCGGTAACGGCGTTTGTCTGTTTCGTTGAAAAGGGCCAGCGAAAGATTCTGGTGAATTACGCGAAG